>ERZ1643251.517-NODE-517-length-54639-cov-18.897076_pt1 | contig 54639 bp, 52 predicted proteins | sample MGYA00579261_ERZ1643251 | MGnify/ENA primary metagenome ERZ1643251 (study PRJEB29033, sample SAMEA4952267) | chicken gut metagenome | biome: Broiler Chicken; feature: Gastrointestinal Tract; material: Caecum | place: Ireland | collected 2018 | study: Broiler...
GAAGTTTTGGGGTATTGATAACTCTAATTTAGCGACGAACGAAAATATTTTCAGCTTGAAAGGAAAATGGATTGAGCGTGAAAAAGGAATTGCGGTTAGACAGTCCCTAATGAAAGCCTTGCAGCAATCCAAAGAAAATGGGCGAATGCACGGTCACGCATATTCCACTTATACAAATTGTATTTACAAGATTTTGTTTGGAATGAACGCAAAGCAATTAAGAGAAAAATTCGGAATCAGCAAAAAAGAAAATTTGCGTGATTGTTTTTCAGAAGAAGAATTAAAATCCATCCAATCTATGGAAAATCTTGTAAGTGGTTTGGTTGATTGTGGTTGGGATTATGACAAGGTAAAAGCATTTATTGAAAATACAAATACAAAGCACCTGCAAATAGCGTAACATACGCATACAAAAATGATAAAATGCATATACTTTTGTTGAGCACATGTGTTATAATGTGCTTAGAAAGACAAGGTGTTAAGAAAAATTATAACGCAACAAAAAAACAGGAGCCGTGAACTCCTGTTTTTTTGTTTATTTTTGGCTAATCTGTTGCCCTAATTTTTTCTATCGTCCAGCCATTTGCAGATACGATTTACAATCACACCTGCCACGATAGAAACAACCAAAGGTATTAAGAAAAATTCTAACATAACGCAACCCTCCTTCCTGTTGCAGGAATGGAGTAGGCAACGAAAATATTATATCACTTTTTTAAAGTCTTGCTAGGGCAAGGCTTTTTACTTTTGCTCAAAAAGAAAGAAGGTGAGTAAGTGAATAAAAATATCAAAGGGATTACCATTGTCCTTGACGGTGATACAACGAAGTTATCAAAGGCAATGCAGTCGGTTGTGTCAGAGTCTGTGAAACTGCACAAAGAACTGAAAGAAGTCGAACGGGCTTTGAAGTTTGACCCTGGGAACGCAGAATTGCTTTCTCAAAAGCAAGAAATTTTAACAAAAAACATCGAATTAACAACACAGCGACTAAAGAAGTTGAATGATGTGCAAGCACAAGTAGAAGCACAATTCAAGCGCGGGGACATAAGTGCAGAGCAGTATAGAGGATTCAGGCGTGAGGTTGTTTTAACTGAATCGTCGCTAAAAGATTTGAAAAGAAAGCTGGCGGATATTGACGGTGGAAGTAGTTTAGATAAGCTTAAACAGCAGTTTTCTTCTATCGAAAAATCAGCAGATGATGCTAAAAAAAGTGTAACGGAACTTGGCGGCGAACTGAAAGATTTAGCGGTCGGTGCCGTAGCTGGTGCTGGGGTTGCTGGGGTTGTGCAATCTGCATTGGATTTATCTGAACTTGATACGAAAATTGATATTTCGTTTGATATAAACGATGATTCAAAAAAAGTTGTAAAAGAATCACTAAGAGAAATCGAAGCTTATGGTGTGCAAGGAGAAGAAGCACTCGAAGGGCTGCGTAGACAGTGGGCGTTGAATAAAGACGCAAGCGACGAAGCGAACGCAAGTATTGCGAAAGGTGCTGCGGCAATAACGAAAGCATTTGATGGAATCGACTTCAAAGAGTTGATTCAGGAAACAAACGAAATTGGCAGCGCGATTGGCGTTTCTAATGAGGAAGCTTTAGCTTTAACAAATACATTGTTAAAAGCTGGTTTCCCTCCGGATCAGCTTGACACGATTTCGGAATACGGGCAGCAGATGCGAGACGCAGGCTTTTCTGCAAAGGAAATTCAATCAATTTTTGAAGCAGGAATAGATACGAAAACGTGGAACATAGACAATTTAAACGATGGTGTAAAAGAAGCAAGGATTCGCATGGCTGAGATGAGCCAGGGGTTATCAAAAGCAATGGTAGAAAATTTATTGCCTTCTGTTGGTATGGCATCAGAAAAATTTATCGAGTGGGGTCAAGCTGTGGCAGAAGGCGGTGAACAAGGCTCAAAAGCTATGTCGGAAATGGTAACTTGGCTTGATGGCATTGAAGACAAAGCACTTAAAAACGCCATAGCGGTAGAGATTTTCGGTACCAAGTGGGAAGACCAGGGACAAAATTTAATTTCTGTTTTCAAAAGTGTAGGAGATGCCACGGATAAATCAAAAAGTAATATCGATGGGTTAGCAGATACAGTAAACAAAATAGACGAAACTCCCGCTGTTCAATTCAGGCAAGCCATTTCAGATTTAAAAACTGCACTTGAACCAGTTTTAGAAGTTTTGGCGAAAATAATTGGTATAATTGCTTCCTGGGTTTCTGAAAATTCTAAGCTGGCCAGCATTATAATTACAATAGCTGCTATAGGTGCGGCTATAACACCTCTTACAGTCGGTTTTAAAGCTTTATTAGGTCCCATATTAGCAATAACAAAAGGGATTGGAAAATTTGGAAATGCTGTAAAGTCTATGAGTATTAATGCAGGCAATAATATAAAAAACTTAAGTAATTCTTTTTCTAATGTTAGTAATAAAGTAAAAAATGCAGGGACATCTGTAAAAGGATTGGATGGAGATTTCAAAAAATTAAATACTACACTGAAAAATGTAAAAACTTCTTCTTCTGGTGCGAACCAATCGATAAATACGTTAAATAATAATACAAGTAGATTGAGCAGCAGCAAAAATAAACTGAACACAACAATGAAGAATACAAATCAAACGCTTGGCAGTTTATCTTCTAACTTTACAAAAGCCGGAAATTCCGCAAGCAACGCAAGTACAAAAGCTGGGAAGGTTTCTGGAATATTTGGTAAGATGTCTCCATTATTGGGAAAAGTAGGGAAATTATTGCCAACAATTGCAAGAGGTTTCTTAGGATTTACAAATCCTGTTGGCATTGCGGTAAATGCGATTTCATTTCTAATAGATAAGTTCGATTTATTTAAAAAGATCGACCTCAAAAAAATTGGAAAATGGATAATAGATGGATTCTTAAAAGGGTTAAAAAGTGCATGGAATAATGTGGTAAGCTGGATAAAAAACAAGGCTAAGGAAGTAGGAGATTGGTTTAAGAAAATACTAGGAATTCGCTCACCTTCAAGGGTTTTTATGAAATTCGGGCAATATACGATGGAAGGTTACAAGATAGGTCTTGATAAAATGAGTAGTACGGTTAATAAAGATGTTGCAAATGCAGCCTATTCTGTTACGCAAAGCTTTAAAAACGCTTTGGGGAAATCCAGGTTAAAAGATGCAATCCCGAGATTGAGCGTTGATACCATTCAGAAAACAACAGTTGAATACAGAAACGGTATGCAGAATAATACCCAACAAAGCACCTATACAAATGGCTTGTTAGAATCTTTATTAGATAAAATGTCTAAAATCAACGGTGGGGATGGTAACCATACAGCTACAATCAACTTATATCTCGATGGAGATATGATAGGTAAGGCAAACGTAGATTATATTAACCGAAGAAGTAAAATCGAGGGTAGAAGCATACTTAAAAACTTGACGTTTTAAAAGAAATAATGGATAAATAAAAGTTCTGCCTATTTGGTAGAGCTTTTTTGTTGCTTAGAAAAATCAACAGATAGAATTGATAATTATTTTTGTCTAGAAAAATTAGTTAATAGGTTACTTCAATAAATATAAGTATTTTAATAGTAAAAATTATATCAAAAAAATAATGAAAAATCCGTTCTTTTTATGGTATCTTATACCTAGAGAGAGGAGGGATTTTGTATGAACTGCCCAAAATGTAAGGTAGAATTAAAAGATATGAAATGTCCAAAATGTGGCGTGAAGTATAAAGTTAAGGGAGCGAATTCTAGTACTAATTCTGATGGCGGCAAATCATCTAGTCGTGTAAAGACTAAAAAGAAAAAATCTATATGGTTACTAATTTCGGCTATTTTAGGTTCGTTATATTTTATTTATGGAATAACTTATTTTAGTAATTTGATACGTGATTCTGGTGATGGTTTTGAAATGCTTGGGAGTGCCATGGCACTTGACATGGTAATGCCACATTTTCTAATGGTGTTTCTTGGAGCACTTTTCAATTGGCTTAGTTGGGCTATGTCGAATAAGGCTTTAGCTTTAACTGGAGCGATCATGTATTGCGTTTCTATCGCAATGTTTCCTATGTATACAATGTATGTTATTGCGCATGTTATATTATCGTTTATAGGGTTCGTAAGAATGAAAAAATAAATTAAGTAATTATGGAGGTTCAGAGATGAAAAAGATTTTATTTTTATTGGTAACAGGAGTACTATTTTTAACGGCATGTACTGATGAAGTAGTGGAGCAACAGCCTAATCAACAAGAAGAACAACAAATAAAAGAAGATGAGCAAAATCCAAGTAATATGACAAAAGGACAAGAAAATGCGCTTGCTTCTGCCAAAAATTATCTAGAATTTAGTCCGTTTTCCTACGATGGTTTAGTAAAACAGCTAGAGTTTGAACAGTATTCTCATGAAGATGCGGTTTTTGCTGCTGATAATTGTGGTGCAGATTGGAACGAACAAGCCGTAAAAGCCGCACAAAATTATTTAGATACCATGTCTTTTTCTCGAGACGCTTTAATCGACCAATTAAAGTTTGAAGGATTTACAGATCAACAAGCTACATATGGGGTTGACAAAGTAGGACTTTAAGAAAATATTATATTAGGTTTAAGCACTCAATAAAGGGTGCTTTTTCTATTTACAAAAAAAGCAATAACTTGCTAGACTAGAAATCTAGGGTTACTGCTTTGGTGGTTAGTCACTCTCTTTAATATGGAAAATCTTGTAAGTGGTTTGGTTGATTGTGGTTGGGATTATGACAAGGTAAAAGCATTTATTGAAAATACAAATACAAAGCACCTGCAAATAGCGTAACATACGCATACAAAAATGATAAAATGCGTATACTTTTGTTGAGCACATGTGTTATAATGTGCTTAAGTCAAAAAGTTCAAAGTAATACACAAAAAAACCGAGAGCCGCTAACTCTCGGTTTTTGCTGTCTAATATGACAGAATTAGGCTAGTTACCCTTGTTCATCCCGTCTAGCCATTTACATATATAGTAACTTGCTATATATGTCACGACAGGACAAATTAAATCAGTCATTAAGTTCAAAGCAATACACCTCCCCTCAAAAATTAGTCAGGGATGGGTAACAGACATATTATATCACTTTTTTAAAGTCTTGCTAGAGCAGGGCTTTTTATTTTGGAAAAATTCCATGAAATGGATTGGATTTTGCGTACGCATAATGTATACTAAAGATAGTTAAGGAACATCTTAACAAATAAGGTGGCAAGTGCCAGAAAGGAGAACAAAATGAACGTGGGAATGACAGATAAGCAGTTTAACGGTTTTGTTAGGTTTGTCTTAGATGCTTTGAAAGAAGCTAAAAGCGAAAACGAAGTAGAGAAGAAAGACGAAAAGCTTGATAAAGTGATTGAGAACTTACAAAAAACTTTAGAGGATTAAAAAAGCCCTACTTAAATAGCAGAGCTTACAAAAAATATCGGGTGGTACTTGTCGCCATCCGTTTCCCTTTAAAAATTATATCACAGAATGACAAGGGAAAGGAAGATATGGACAAAGAAAAGAAAAAAATGGGTAGACCTTTAAAATTTGGCGAACCTAGAGATACCAGTTTACACTTAAGAATAAGCAAGCAAGAATCAGAGCGTATAAAAAAATGTTCTGAAAATCTAAATTTAAACAGAACAGAAACGATTATGCGAGGTATAGAATTACTTGAAAAGAAATTTAAACTGTAAAAAATAATCGCAACTAATCACTTTGGCGAGAAGATAGTTACAGTTATTACACACAAGGAATCCTTGCATGAAATATCTTAATTATAGGTAGGTACTTCTTTCAAATTACATTTTTGGGAGGAGTTTTTTTATATGACAAAACAGGAAATAACTCATGAAATTGAGGATTTAAAATGATTTAGAAAAAGATATATCAGACTAGGACAAAACGAAAATCCTTATCTGCAATGAATATTTTGAATATATGGTGAAAGAAGGAGTCAGGATAATTTTATGTTAACCATTTTAAAGTGATAGAAAAAATCTTTGTCTTTATACGTTTGTTTTGCTCTTTTGTTTGCCGTATTGTTGTTCATGTAAAGTTGTTTTCTATATATCCCGAAATATATAATTATTTTAAAAAATTTTAGTAATTCAATACATATACTTTAAATAAAGAAAGATATAGAATTTTTACCCACGCTTTTTATAATTTTTTGGCTCTAATTATACAGCATTTTTGTGTTTTGTACGTCTATAATGTATGAAAAAAAATCTTTGATATGGCCTCTATGCTGGTCTATGGATCTACAAAACAAAAATTTTTTGATATATGAGTATATCAGATGAAATTTTTATTGTATAAGAAAAAATTTGTAAATTTTTGTAGCGTATATTATATGAAGTATATGGAAACATGGGATGACCATTCAATATTTATTTTTATAATCAATGATTTAAGAAAGAAATAGTAGATGTGCATTTGAATTTTTTGCATATATAGCCAGTAAAACAAAAAAACCTGCCGGAATTTTCTCAGATCGCAGCAGGTAAAAAATATAATATAAAAAGAAAGGGATATTTGTTATATTCTTTGTGACTTGAAAAATTCCTTCAAAGAAAACAAATAAATTTTTAAAAGTATTTTATAAAAATCCGCATGAGTCTATAACAAATACAAGCCATTGATTCATATGCTGAAACGAGAAAAGACAAAAATAAAGAATAGAAAAAGTCGGTTGATTTTAAACAGTTAATCTTTATATTATCAAAATGATTGTTTGGCTTGATCATTAAATCAATTATGGTTAATTTTTAAGAGAAAAATCATTTTTGGAGGATTTATATGAAGAACTTGGCTATTTTTTAAAGGCTGCTTATAGATCAATTTATCTGAAGATTTTTGTTGTATGAAGGAGGAAAAGAAATGAATCCAGATTATAATGTTTCGATCGGTATGCCACAAGCAACAGATACACGATTTTTGCCATTTATTGGTGGTTTTGCGTTAGGAGGGCTTGCCGGTTATGGTTTTGGCTCCGGAGGATATGGTGGTTATAGTTATCCATATTATGGGGGCTATATGCCATATGGATATCCTTATTATTACGGGTGGTATTAATGCATACAGAAAAAGTATGCGATACAATTAAAATGACAAGATATTTTTATTCTATGTAAAAAGCTTTCGAAAAGTTGCATGAAAAACGGCTGATTGAAAGCTTTTTTCGGCTGTTTTTCGTAATCTCTTTCTTCATACGGAATGGAAATGGATGTTTCTTTCAAAGGATTCTTCATACTTTTAAAATGAAGTCTATCGAAAGGTTTCATATTTCCAAATTACTTCTATTTGACTCACTTATGCTTTTATCTGAGATTAATTTTTCATATTATATAATTTTTATAATATATAAATATATTTTCAAAATATTGTTTTATATGAATACTATCTATTTATTTTGGATATGATCCTCTAAGAGTATCAGTTTATAGAAAAATGGGATTTTTACATGATCTATCTACAGAAGATCATGTCAGGTTTGTTATTTTATAGATAAAATATATGGTTTATAAACATATTCACTTCATTAAAGTGATATTATAAATTAATGTAGAAAATAATGTTATGAAATAATTTTAGGAGGAAAAGTCTATAAAAAGTATCATGATTTTTTAATTTATTTTTATGGTTATTATTGTTAGGGAATTATTAGGTAGAACGATTATTATGTAAAAGGAAATGTTTGATTCTGATTTGATAAAAGTATGATAGATTCGAAACATGAGAATAAAGAATTTTAATGCTAGAAAGTGCTAGTTTTTAGAGATATTATCGGATCAAATGTTGATTGAGGAATCAATGAATATCCCATTATGATGTATTGTTTTTTAAAATATAGTCTTTTTCATTTATTCATTTTCAATTATAATGAGGAAAAAGTTTGATTAAGGAGTTGTTATGAGAAATCTGACCCTATTAGAGAAAATTATTGTATTAAATGTTTTTCGTTTGATTGAGCTTGTTTTTATCTTTTTTGGTGCGCTACTTTCAGTAACGCAAAATATTTGGTTTGTCCTGCTTACAGTTATTGGAATTTTGTTTTTCCGTCAGCATACACGTATGATAAAGAAATATCAAGCCGGACGAGCTGGTGAAAAACAAGCTGGAAAATTGTTAAAAGGCTTACCAAAGGGATATGAAAAGCGACATCATGTGTATGTGGTTTGGAATGGACAAAAAAGTGAGCTTGATTATTTGGTTGTGGGACCAACAGGTGTATTTGTTATCGAAGTAAAAAATATGAGTGGTGTTATTCGTGGAACAGAGGAAGATGCAAAGTGGACACAAAATAAAGTGTTAAAAAACGGAAAGCCATTTTCGCATGCTTTTTATAGTCCAGTGAAGCAGGTACGTACACATGCGGTTCGTTTATCCAAAAAATTAAATCATGTGCTGGAATATGATCAAAAAATCTGGGTGCATGGTTTGGTATTATTTGTCCACCCAGAATCAAAAATGGAATTGGAGCATGTACAAACGCCTGTTTTTACAGAAATTCATCCGCTAATTCATTATATATTAAATCGAGAAAAAAAATATAATCGAAAACAAGTTCGGGAAATTTTGTCTGTGATTTAGGAGAAAAAGTACAGTATGGAAAATAGGATGAAAAATAAAGTGATTTTGTTTCCGAATATGCAGTCCAAGTGGAAAACGAAGATTTTTGAAATCTTTATGCATCAAGGAGATGTAGCTACATTATATGAAATTGAGCGATTTCATCGGCTGCATGGTGAAAAAAATATTTTTTTATTGTTGGCTTCTTTATGTTATTATCACTTAGGTGAGCAAGAGGAAGGGGAGTATATTTTACAGAAGCTTTTATGTCAAAAAAAGCTTGCACCTAGAAAAGAATTATATGCTCTTTTTGTTTTTATTTCAAAAGATGTGGATTTTTGGGCATGGCGTCAATGGTGTATGAAGTTTTGTTATAAAGAAGCAAAAGGAAGCTGCTTGCAAAGCTGGTTGGAGGAATTTCAACCAGCAAGATATCAATTATTGAGTGAATCTTTGGAGCAAAAGAAATCGTTTTCAACTTTTGTACAGCGTTTTCTTCATGTTTTTCATGATAACAATGATTTTGAGATGCAGTTGGTCTGGTTACAAGGACAGGAAGAGTGGGAGAAGTCTAAGGCATTTGTAAAAGCATGTCAAGTATTTTTGTCCAATTTAGATGCACATCCATTGATTCAAACCTTACTTTTACAGCAGTTAAAGTTTGAGAACATTGATGCACATTTTTTGGTTTGTAAAAATGGACATGCAAAACCAATTGATCTTTCTAAAATTGATTATCCGTTTCATAGTTTTCATGAGCGACAGATGATTCATAAAATTCAATCCTATGAAAAAAACGATGTTACTTATGCCAAACAAATGTTAAAAATTTATCAACAATATATAATGGTTCACTATCCATTTATTCCAAAATATTCAGAGGCATTTTTTCAAGCTTTGATTTTATATACAGATTCTCTTTTTGGAAAAACAATAGATTTGCAATATTGTACAGAGGAAGAAAAACAAGTTTTTTCATCACTTTCACAAGCAAATGTATCTATATTTTGTATGGATTGAAAAAGCCGTATATTTTAAACGGTTGAAAGGTGACAAAACTGTGTTATAATGGTAAAGTTGACAAATAGACGAGGAATCATCAGTGATCAAGGTATCAATGATTGAACTAATTTTTGGAGGGATCTTTTTTTATGTCTGCAAAATGGGAAAAGCAAGAAGGAAATATCGGTGTTTTAACAATTGAGGTTGATGTGGAAACCTTCAATAAAGGATTAGACGAGGCTTTTAAAAAGATAGCAAAAACAATAAATGTACCTGGATTTCGTAAAGGAAAAATTACACGTAAATTTTTTGAACAAAGATTTGGTGTGGAGAGTTTGTATCAGGAAGCACTTGATAAAATTTTACCGAATGCCTATATGAAAGCAGTGGTAGAGACAGAAATTGAGCCTGTTGATCAACCAGAAATTGATATTCAACAAATGAAAAAAGGCGAGCCATTGGTTTTCACCGCAAAAGTAACCGTAAAGCCTGAATTTGAATTGGGTACTTATAAAGGTTTGAAAGCCAAAGAGCTGGATACAGTTGTAACAGATGAAGATATTGTAGAAGAACTAAAGAGAATGCAGGAAGGTCATGCCGATTTGGTTGTGAAAGAGGATGGAGTCGTTGAAGAGGGTGATACGGCTGTTATTGATTTTGAAGGTTTTGTGGATGATGTTGCTTTTGAAGGTGGAAAAGGTACCAACTATTCACTTGTAATTGGCTCAAATACGTTTATTCCAGGTTTTGAGGATCAATTAATTGGTTTAAAAGCTGGTGAGTCAAAGGATGTTGTCGTAACATTCCCCGAAGAGTATCATGCGTCGGATTTAGCAGGGAAAGAAGCCGTATTTAAATGTACAGTTCATGAAATTAAAACAAAAGAGCTTCCTGAACTGAACGATGATTTTGTAGCAGAGCTGAATCAGGAAGGTATTGATACATTGGATCAGTTGAAGGAAGATATTAAGAAACGTTTGGAAGAACAAAAGAAACATGAAGCGGAAGTGGCTTTACATGATTCTTTAATTGACCAAATTATTGAGAATACTTCGATTGATCTACCAGAAGCAATGATTACAACTGAAGTGGATCGTATGATCCAAGAGTTTGAACAACGTCTCGGTTCTCAAGGTATGAATCTTGAATTGTATTATCAATATACCGGTGGAAATGAGGAAAGTCTTCGAATTCAAATGAAGGATGAAGGAACACGACGAGTTCAAACACGGCTCATTCTTGAAGCAATTGCCAAAGCTGAAAATATTGAGGCAACAGAAGATGATGTTCATGAGGAATTTAGCAAAGTCGCAGAGCAAACAGGTATGCCAATTGAGCAAATTCGTACTTTGATTCAAGATGTGGCTGCTGTTAAAAAGGACATTGTCTTACGTAAAGCAATAGAATTTCTAGTAGAGAATAAAAAGTAATCATCAAATCAAATACGGAAAATATAAAGAGCTTAATGCAAAGCAAACAAAGTGAAAGGAACTGAGAATGAAAAGGTTCGTATAATAAGATTGAATAATTGTCTCGCTTTCAAATGAAATGTTTGATTTTGTCAAGCTCTTTATTTTTATGTTTAGATGCGAGAAGGTGACGCTTTGTGTGCATTATGCGCACTTTTTTTTGTGAAAAGGAAATAAAAGGATTAAAATGTTCAGTTATTGGTAAAGCTAGGGTTGTTTTATGATTGAATCAAAAATGTTTCGGTTTTTGAGGCACCGTTTCGCTTAGAATAGGCAAAAGGGTAAATCAAATGTAAATACTTTCGGTTTATGCTAGAATACATATATAATTTGTTCCGAAGGGATAGAACGAAGGATTTTATAGTTGAGGTGAAAATAAATGGCAAAAAATCATGATGAGCATGATCATTTAAAATGTTCGTTTTGTGGTAAAGATCAAGAGCAAGTTCGCAAGCTTGTCGCTGGACCTGGTGTATATATATGCGATGAATGTGTGGAATTATGTGGGGAAATTGTGCAAGAAGAATTTACGACTTTTAATGATTTGGAATTGGAAGATATTCCAAAACCAGTTGAAATTAAAGAAATTCTAGACGAATATGTGATCGGGCAGGAACGTGCCAAAAAAACATTGGCAGTTGCAGTATATAATCATTATAAGCGGATTCGTTCAGGAAGTAATGTTGAGGATGTAGAGCTTTCAAAAAGTAATATTTGTTTGATTGGTCCAACTGGAAGCGGAAAAACTTACACTGTACAGACATTGGCACGGATTTTAAATGTACCTTTTGCCATTGCTGATGCAACTACTTTAACAGAGGCTGGATATGTTGGAGAAGATGTAGAAAATATTTTGTTAAAATTGATTCAAGCAGCGGACTATGATGTGGAAAAGGCTGAAAAGGGAATCATTTATATTGATGAGATTGATAAGATTGCTAGGAAATCTGAAAATGTATCTATTACACGTGATGTTTCAGGTGAAGGAGTACAGCAGGCATTGTTAAAAATTTTGGAAGGCACTGTAGCTTCAGTTCCTCCACAAGGTGGTAGAAAGCATCCACATCAAGAATTTATTCAAATTGATACGACAAATATTTTATTTATTTGCGGTGGAGCGTTTGACGGGATTGATAAGGTCGTTAAGCGCCGAATGGGTGAAAAGGTAATTGGCTTTGGTGCAGAGGCAGTGGTTCATGATTTGACGCAGCAGGAACTTTTGTCCAAAGTTTTACCAGAGGATTTACTGAAATTTGGTTTAATTCCTGAATTTATTGGTCGTCTTCCAATTATTTCAACCTTGGATGCATTGGATGAACATGCTTTAATTCAAATTTTGACACAGCCAAAGAATGCTTTGGTGAAACAATATGAAAAATTGTTATCTTTGGATGGTGTGGAGTTGGTTTTTGAACCAGAAGCATTAGAAGAAATCGCTAAACTTGCAATTCAAAGAAAAACAGGTGCACGTGGTTTGCGTTCGATCATTGAAGGTATCATGCTGGATGTCATGTTTGATTTGCCAACGCAAGATGATGTAACGAAATGCGTGGTTACAAAAGAAAGTGTGTTAGACAATCAAGAGCCAGAGCTTTATTCTGGATCTGGTATGCGAATTAAAAAAGCGAATTAAATATGAATCGAAACTAAAAGGTTTACCTTCTTCTTTCCTTGTCCATACTGAGGAAAAAAGGGGGTATTTTTTTGGAATTATACTTGTTTTTATCACTGGCACAATTTGTGTTTACATTTATTATTGCATTATATTTTTTTATCATGCTTAAAGGACAAAGAAATCAAAAGGCGGCACTTGGAAACGAAGGCAAAGAGGAACTGGAAAAATTAAAAAAGCTTCGTGCGATAAAGTTAACGGAACCATTGACTGAAAAAACTCGTCCAGTAAAATTTGAAGATATTATTGGTCAGGAAGATGGGATTCGTGCATTAAAAGCGGCGCTTTGCGGAAAAAATCCACAGCATGTTCTGATTTATGGTCCGCCAGGTGTAGGGAAAACAGCCGCTTCTCGTTTGGTTTTGGAATACGCTAAGCAGCAGTTGGAATCCCCTTTTACAAAAGAGGGAAAATTTATTGAAATGGATGCAACACTGGCACGTTTTGATGAACGGGGAATTGCAGACCCGTTAATCGGGTCGGTACATGATCCAATTTATCAAGGTGCTGGTGCATATGGACAAGCTGGAGTACCTCATCCGAAAAAAGGTGCAGTGACCGATGCCAATGGAGGGGTTTTATTTATAGATGAAATTGGAGAGTTGCATAAGATTCAAGCCAATAAATTGTTAAAGGTTTTGGAAGATCGAAAAGTGATGTTTGAGAGTGCATATTATTCAAAAACATCGACTGTTATTCCCGAATATATTCATGATATTTTTCAAAACGGCATGCCAGCGGACTTTCGTTTAATTGGTGCCACAACGAGGCAACCTCATGAAATTTCTCCAGCGCTTCGTTCACGCTGTGTGGAAATTTTTTTTAAGGAATTGGAACCAGAGGAATTAAAGCAAATTGCCAAGCATGCTGCAGATAAAATCGGTTGTTTGGTTCAGGAAGAAGTATATCAGGAGATGATCAGTTATGTAACCAATGGTCGGGAAATGGTCAATCTTGTTCAGTTGGCAGCTGGCGTGGCTGCAGATGAAGGACGTAACCAAATCACAGAAAAAGATCTGCAATGGATTGTGCGCAGTGGTCGATTAGAAGCAATGCCTGAGAAAAAAGCAGGAACAGAAAAACGAGTGGGATGCGTGTATGGGTTAGGTGTAACACATGCGATGCGAGGGATGCTTTTAAATATCGAGATCTCCACCAGACAACAACGAAAAAAATCAGAAATTCGAGTTACCGGAATGATTGAGGAGGAAATTTTCCGTCAGGCAGAAAAAGAAATGAAAAGAAAAAGTCTGGCAGTGGCAGCTGTGGAAAATATTTTAACATATTTTCAGCATAGTGGTATGATAACGGATCATTACACCATTCATATTAATTTTCCAGGCGGAATTCCTGTTGATGGTCCATCGGCTGGTTTAGCCCTGACAGTTGGAATATACGCAAGCATAACCAAACAGGCGGTTTCTGGAAAAGTAGCCTTTACTGGTGAAGTTGGCATTCATGGGCATATTTTGCCAGTTGGTGGTGTGAGAGAAAAACTCAGGGCAGCTAAACGTGCAGGTATTGAGCAAGTTTTCATTCCAAAAGAAAATTTTCATTCAACTTTTCAGGAAATACAGTCTTCCAATTTTCATATTATTCCGGTTGTTCATGTACAGGATGTGTTAAATAGTCTATTTGTACTGCCTGCTTATCGCACAGATTCATCTAAAAATAATTGTTCCAAGCAAATTTGGTCTCATATACTTTCTGATGAAGAATCCTCAGCCGGTTAGTTATATGTTCCATCCTCAGTTTGATTAAAATATTTTATATATAAAAAGAAAAAAATTCTACACTTTTTATCGTTAAGATAAAATATTTGTATGGAAAAAATGATATACAAAATAAGGTACACAAAAAATACCCAATAATTTATTTTTATGGTATTTCAAGATTTTTGTTATTATTTATGATAATCATATATATTTTTTATTTTAAGATAAAAAATCAGTCGAGTGATTTCTAAAATTTATATATAAATATTTATTTTATTGTTAAAGGGATAATTTTGTTTTCTATTTAATTATAGTATTTTAAGTTATATTTTTTATTTTGGTACATGTATTTTAAAGATCAAATAGACTTTTCAGCTAAGAACTCAGTTTAAGTAGATCAAAAAAAGTGAAAGACACAGAGTTTGTTTTGTGTTTTTCACTTTTTCTTTTTTCATAAACATAGAAAGACAAACATATATTCATAAAGAGGGGAGGCCGAATATGAAAAAGATTCATCAAGCAGTAAAGAATTTTTTGACAGATTCTGTTGGATTGCCAGCGGAATTGTTTTCAGATTTTCCTGGTATTTCTATTACCAAAAATCGAGTGATGATTGAAAATCATAAAGGCCTGCTCTCATTTTCTACACAAGAAATTTGTTTGTTGACTGGAAGTGGACAAATGCAAATTCAAGGAGAGCATCTGGTGATTCAAAATTATAACGATCGAGAATTGGTCTTAATCGGAAATATTGTCGATGTCAAATTTATAGAAAAAGCTTAGGGGATTGAATTATGAAGAATTTATGGTTTGATCGGTTTAAGGGAATTGTTTTACTTTATGTAAAAGGAGAAAAAGCTGTTGATTTTTTAAATGCTGCTGTCCAAAAGCAAATAAAGGTTTGGTCGATTCGTAAGGTAGATGAAGAGTGCATTGGATTTTTTATCTTAATTTCTGATATTTCACAGTTGAGAAATCTACGTAGAGATTATCATGTCCAGTTTTCTTTTGGTAAACGGGAAGGGCTTTGGTTTCATTGGCAGCGTGTAAAAAAAAATGGTTCATTTGTATTGGGAGGATTCTTGTTTGTCCTGCTTGTCACTTTGCTTTCCAACACGGTTTGGGAAATTAAAATTACAGGTGCGTCTAAAGAAATTGAATATCGGATTATGAAACAGCTAGATGAAATGGGTGTGAAAAGAGGTGCACTGCAATTTGGTTTACATACCCCACAGGAAATTCAAAAAGAAATTACAAAACAAAATGCAAATATTACTTGGGTTGGTGTTGAAAGAAAGGGAACCGTTTACCATTTGCAAGTTGTTGAAAAAACCATTCCCAAAGTTTCTCAGCCGCCTGAAAACAGACATTTGGTGGCAAAAAAGGCAGGTGTTGTATCTTATATTTTGGCAGATAAAGGTGAGCCAAAAGTTAAAGTAAACCAATACGTAAAAAAAGGACAAGTGTTGATTTCTGGATATATTGGAAAAGAGGATGAACCTGTGCCGATCGCTGCAACTGGTAAGGTACTTGCAGAAACATGGTATGAAACAACCATTATTTTACCCCTAGAAAACCGTTTGGATACATTAACTGGACATTCAAAATCAAAATATGGTTTTTCTGTATTTGGGCAATCGTTTTATTTCCCATGGCTAGAAAATCCGAATTTTACGTCTTTTTATACAGAAGAAAGGAGAAATCCGATTTATTTTTTCAAGTGGAAGCTTCCGATCACGTGGAATGAGAAGATTTTTTATGAAACAGAGAGGGTTGAAACTCATTATACGAGACAGGAAATTCAAAAGCTTGGTGTAAAATTGGCACATGAGAAAATGCGTCAGGAAATTTCGGGTGCGTCCTCTGTTTATGGCATAAAAGTTTTGCGGCAACGAGAAACTAATGGTAAAGTAGAGATAACATATCATTTTCAAATGATAGAAAGTATCGGCGTATATGAGCCAATTCATGAAAATAAGGAGAACGCATTGAATGACCAAAAATCAAAAGACAATTGATTCATATATTGAAAATTCTGAGGAAGCAACAAAATTATTCGGTGTGAAGGATCAATACTTACATGTTATTGAACAACTGCTCGATGTATCTGTTGTTTCGCGCGGAGCGGAAATATATGTGACTGGGGAAGAGCAAAATATTCAAACTGCTGATCAATTGTTTGCGCTATTATTAAAGCAAATCCGTATGGGGCAGGAAATTCATGAGCGAGATATTATGTATATCATTCGAATGCTGCGTATAGGTAAGCCCTTTGATATGGATCAACTGTTTTCCTGTGTGATTTTGCGAAATACACAAGGAAGATTGATTCGACCGAAAACATTCGGGCAGAGAAATTATGTGGAGGCGATTAAACAGTACGATCTTGTTTTTGGTATTGGTCCTGCTGGTACCGGCAAAACATATTTGGCGGTTGTAATGGCTGTTGCAGCCTTGAAAAATCATGAAGTCAAAAAAATTATTTTAACCCGTCCAGCTGTGGAAGCAGGGGAAAGCTTAGGATTTTTACCAGGTGATTTAAAGGAAAAAGTGGATCCGTATTTACGTCCCTTATATGATGCATTGCATGATGTGCTAGGTCAGGAGCAGACCGAAAGATTGGTTGAAAAAGGTGTAATTGAGATTGCACCGCTAGCATATATGCGTGGACGTACTTTGGAAAATGCTTTTGTCATTTTGGACGAGGCACAGAACACAACATTGTCGCAAATTAAAATGTTTCTGACCCGACTGGGTTTTCAATCAAAAATGATTGTAAATGGAGATCGTTCTCAAGTGGATTTGCCAAAGGGGACAAAATCTGGACTAGAAGTGGCTATTGAAATTTTGCAAAATGTCAAAGGTAGTAAATTTATTTTTCTGGATCAGATGGATGTTGTTCGTCATCCGTTAGTTGCCAGAATTATTAATGCTTTTGAAAAAGCTGATCGATCCAAGTAAATTCAATTATGCCCGGAAATGTACCGGGTTTTTTTATTTTTCTGGTTTGAAGATGAGTAAAGTAGCATTTTGTAAAGTCTGGCTCAAAAAATGGATTTTGTTCATTTGAAATAAAGAATGAGGAGAGATAAAATCAGGTTCTTTGTCTTTGATTTGCTTTCCTTTGATATATTGAGAATCTATTTACAAAAATTAGTATTATATGTTTTATTCATCATCTTGACAATGATAAAGGGTTTAAAAAAATGGGTTGTAATTAGACTTTTTTGGGGGGGAAACACTTTTGACTTGGATTTTTATATATGTTTTGGAATCATGGTTTCACAAAGTGATTTGACTTTTGTGAGATAGATTTTGAAATTGTTTTTGAATCGTAAAAATCTGGAAGGTTAAATAAAAATTAGAGATCGGTTTGCTTTTCCTGGCTAGGTTTGTTATGTTAGAACTGTGAGAGGAAAGGTGATGAGGTATGCTTGATTTGGAAATTATTGATGACCATCAGCGGTTAACAGATAAACAGATAGCGCTTTTGCAGGATTTGATACAGTATACCGCAGGAAGTCTGGAAATTCCAGAAGGAGAATGCTCAGTTTTGATTGTAACAAATGATGAAATTCAAATATACAATCGGCAATACCGTGGAAAAGATATGCCAACCGACGTGCTCTCTTTTGCCATGCAAGAGCAAGGAGATCCAGATTTTGATTTTGAGTTAGAAGATGAACTTCCAGCTCTTGGAGATATTTTTATTTCCTATGAAAAAACAAAAGAGCAGGCTGAAGCTTACGGGCATTCTTTTGAAAGGGAACTTGGCTTTTTGGCGGTGCATGGTTTTTTGCATTTAATTGGATATGATCATATGACTGAGGCTAAGGAAAAGGAAATGTTGGATTTACAAAAAAGGATTTTAGATGCTTATGGATTATCGCGGAGCTGATCGTTTTCCAAAAAGGAATCCATCTTGGGTTAAACGATTTATTCATGCCATACATGGAATTTTATATGGATTTCAGACTGAGAAAAATTTTCGCTTCCATGTTATTGCTGCGATTACTGTTATGCTGGTTGCTTTTTTGTTGCAAATTTCGCGTTTGGAATGGATTTGTGTATTATTTGCGATTGGAATCGTGATGGGAGCAGAGCTGTTGAACAGCGCAATTGAACGTACTGTGGATTTGGTAACAGAGGAATTTCATCCTTTGGCAAAGTCTGCTAAAGATTTGGCAGCCGGAGCAGTTTTTGTAGTTTCCATGATTGCAGCACTGATCGGCATTTGTATTTTTGGGCCATATGTCGTACAATGGATATCAATTTTAAAATAAAAAGAGGAGTTCCATTATTATGATAAACAAGGAGCAACTGGTTCGAGCGGCAATTCAGGCAAGGCAAAGCAGCTATGCGCCATATTCAGGCTTTGCGGTTGGAGCAGCTTTATTGTTGCAAAACGGTATAGTCATTTGTGGATGTAACATTGAAAATGCTTCCTATGGTTTAACAATTTGTGCGGAGCGAACAGCGATTTTTAAAGCGATTTCTGAAGGGAAGAGAGATTTTGTAGCGCTTGCTGTTGCTGCAGGAGAAAATACTCCGACATCACCTTGTGGAGCCTGTCGTCAAGTGATTTCAGAATTTTTTCCTAAAGGAGCTCCGATTTATTATGCCAATGTGAAGGGAGAGTTCATTGAAACAACAGTTAGCAGCCTGCTGCCAGGTGCATTTTCAAGAGAGGATTTGAAATAATGACAGAGAAAAACTTTGTTTCAGGATTTGTTTCGATTATCGGGCGACCAAATGTAGGGAAATCGACATTTTTAAATTATGTAATTGGACAAAAAATAGCGATTATGAGCAATAAGCCACAAACGACACGAAATAAAATACAAGGGGTTTACACATCTGAACATTCGCAAATAATTTTTATTGATACGCCAGGTATTCATAAGCCAAAACATAAACTGGGTGACTTTATGATGAAGGTTGCGCAAAATACATTAAAAGAAGTTGATGTTATTTTATTTATGGTAAATGTAACAGAAAAATTTGGTTCCGGTGAAAAATTTATTTTGGAGAAACTACAAAATGTTGAAGCACCTGTATTTTTGGTTTTAAATAAAATTGATCAAACTGCAAAGGAAGAAATTCTACAGGTTATTGCACAATATAAGGACCGATATTCATTTGCTGAGATTGTTCCAATTTCTGCTTTAACTGGTAAAAACATAGACACATTATTGAAGCAGATTGAAAAATATATGCCAGAAGGTCCGATGTATTATCCAAGTGATCAGGTTACGGATCATCCAGAGCGTTTCATTGTTTCTGAATTGATTCGGGAAAAGGTGCTTCATTTAACAAGGGAAGAGATTCCGCATTCGATTGCTGTAATGGTAGAGAAAATTTCTACAGAGAATGAAGGACGTAGTGTACATATTCATGCGACAATTATTGTGGAGCGAGACTCACAAAAAGGAATCGTGATTGGTAAGCAAGGAAAAATGCTAAAAGAGGTTGGGACCCGTGCCCGAAAAGATATTGAAAATTTATTTGGGTCAAAGGTGTTTTTAGAACTTTGGGTTCGCGTTGAAAAAAATTGGAGAGATAAAGCTAGTTATTTACGAGAGTTTGGCTATAAAGAGGACGAGTATTAACACCGTTAAAAAGGGTAAAGGAGAGCAGTTGGCTTCATTTGGGGAAAATCAGACAGTTTACACAAAATTTCATTCAGGAGGCATATTAAAGCAGTTTCGTTTTACACGGCTTTTGTGCGGAATATGAAAGGACGGAGTAACATGTTGGATTGGATTTGGGAAGCCTTTGAAAAAACAGGTGATATACAAATTTACCTTCTTTATAAAACATTTGAGCAAGCATATGATGAAGGCTCTTTCATAATGTTTACAGAATATGAAAATGAGAATACTCACCCGCTTTGCTGATAGCTTCACATCTTTCAAGGAAGGGTTACAGTTGGAAAAAATTGAAGGCATTGTCATTAAAACACAAGAATATAAAGAGAAAGATAAACTTCTTTGGATTTTTACACGTACTTATGGTAAGGTGTCGCTTGTTGCACATAGTGCCAAAAAAAGTTCCAGTCATTTATCTGCCTGTACGCAACGTTTTACGTACGGGCTTTATGTTTTTACATGGAGAAATGGATTGTCCACTTTGCGTTCAGGAGAAATACTTAATAATTTTAATATGATTAAAACCAATTTATGGAAAACGGCATATGCCTCTTATTTGTTGGAGCTGATTGATAAAGGAATTCACGATGGAGAACAACATCCTTATGTATATGAATGGTTACTCCGAATTTTGCAGAAAATAGATGAGGATGAAGATGCTGAAATATTGATACGTATTTTTGAAATGAAAATGACAGAAGTATTCGGCATCCAGCCAAATGTAGAAAGTTGTGTTCATTGTAATTCTTGTGAAAATTTAGTAGGATTTACTGTAGCTGATGGTGGATTTTTATGTGGAAATTGTTTTGTCTTATCCCAAGATGCAATATTGTATCCGCCAGCTGTTCTTCATTTATTGTACTTGTTTTCCAAAATTGGTCCCAAACAAATCGGTAATATTTCTGTAAAACAAGAAACAAAAAACATGTTAAAGAAAATTTTGTATGATTATTTGGATAGGCATACTGGAATTTTTTTTAACAGTCGTAAATTTATTGAGGAGTTGGATCTTTTGTAGATTGAATTTTTACACATGCAAAATCATTGATGGTTTGATTTTCGTGTGATATGAAAACTTGCTTTGGTAATTGGAGAAAAGATTGCATATATGCAGTAAAAATGATATCATGACATATAGTATGAATACATATATCATACATTGACGGAAAAAAGTACTTATTCATTGCAATAAAGCGAGTTCGGGATGGGTGGAAAGCCGAACATTGCAACATAAGGAAATGGGCACTCCTGAGTATGATTTTACAAGCGGCTTTGAGCCGGTTTTTGGCAATAATCGGTTGTTATTTTGTGGCTGATGTTTTGCTGTCATATTTTACAAGAGATTTTGGCTTTGTGCCAAAATAATTAGGGTGGAACCGCGGGTAATTTAAGCACTCGTCCCTATGCCTCATGCATAAGGATTGAGGGCTTTTTTGTTTATAAAAATTTGGAGGTGCAGTTAAAGCTATGTATTTTCAAGATATGATTTTAACTTTGCAAAAGCATTGGGGCAGCCATGGTTGTATTTTAATGCAGGCATACGATGTAGAAAAAGGGGCTGGTACATTAAGTCCGTATACGTTTTTACGAAGCCTAGGTCCAGAACCTTGGAATGTGGCATATGTTGAACCTTCTCGCCGCCCAGCAGATGGACGCTATGGAGAAAATCCGAATCGTTTGTATCAGCATCATCAATTTCAAGTTATTATGAAACCATCTCCTAATCATATTCAGGAGATTTATTTGGATTCTTTGCAGGCGCTTGGCATTGATCCACTAAAGCATGATATTCGATTTGTTGAGGATAATTGGGAGCATCCGGCACTTGGTGCTGCTGGATTAGGTTGGGAAGTCTGGCTTGATGGAATGGAAGTGACTCAATTTACTTATTTTCAACAGGTCGGCGGTTTAGAGTGCAAACCGGTATCTGCTGAGATTACATATGGATTGGAACGTTTGGCTTCTTATATTCAGGATAAGGATAATGTTTTTGATTTGATGTGGACAAAAGGGGTTACCTATCGCGATATTTTTGGGCAAGGTGAATATGAACATTCCAAGTATACCTTCGAGGAATCAGATATTAATTTATTATTCCAAAGTTTTACCAATTTTGAAAAAGAAGCGCATCGTTTGATGGAGATGGGGCTTGTTCTCCCAGCTTATGATTATGTACTCAAATGTTCACATTTTTTTAATTTGCTTGATGCCAAAGGTGCGATTTCTGTTACCGAAAGAACTGGTTATTTGGGGCGTATCCGCAATTTATCGCGAGGTATTGCGGCAAGTTATGTGAAAGAACGTGAACGGCTAGGTTTTCCAATGTGTAAAAATAAGGAGGAAGTAAAGTAAAATGGTGCATACATTTTTACTCGAAATCGGTTTGGAAGAATTACCAGCACAATATGTGCTGGGAGCACAGCAGCAATTGAAGGAAAAAGTTATAACATTTTTGAATGAAGTTCGTCTATCTTATGAAACTGTTACAGCTTATTCGACTCCAAGGCGTTTGGCAGTCCTCGTTGAAGGATTGGCGAGTAGGCAAACTAGCGTAGAAGTGCAAGCAAAAGGACCTGCAATGAAAATCGCCAAAGATGATAACGGAAATTGGACAAAGGCAGCAGAAGGTTTTGCTCGTGGGCAAGGTCTGACCGTTGATGATCTATTTGTGAAAAATGTAAAAGGTGTCGACTATGCATATGGTTTAAAAAAAGAAATTGGAAAATCGGCAAAAGATGTGTTGACTGGAATGGAGTCGGTTGTTTCTGATTTGACATTTTCCAAAAGTATGCGATGGAGCGATTTGGATTTTAAATATATTCGTCCGATTCATTGGATTGTAGCACTTCTTGATGGTGAGGTGATTCCGTTTGAAGTTGCACGTGTAAAAACCAGTCGCCATACATTCGGGCATCGCTTTTTAGGTAGTAAGATCACACTTTCAGATGCAAAACATTATGTTGAGGCTTTAGAATCAGAAAATGTCATCCCTGCTTATGAAAAACGGAAGAAAAAAATCGAAGCACAAATTACCGAATTGGCTGCTATGAATGGTTGGTTCGTTCCTTTAGATGCCGAACTTTTGGAAGAAGTGACAAATTTAGTTGAATGGCCAACGGCATTATATGGTTCGTTTGAAGAACGATTTTTACATGTTCCGGTCGATGTATTGATTACAAGTATGAAGGAGCATCAACGTTATTTTCCGGTATTTGATGTTAAAGAAATCGATTGTATAAAGCCGTATTTTATAACGGTTCGTAACGGTGGAAAAGCGCATATTGAAATGGTGCAAAAAGGAAATGAGAAGGTACTTACTGCTCGTCTGTCTGATGCAGCGTTTTTCTTTGATGAAGATTTAAAAAAATCAATCGTTTCTTGCACAGACAAATTGAAAAATATTGTTTTTCATGTAGAATTGGGCAGTTTAGAACAAAAAGTTCTTCGTATGAAGAATTCTGTGAAATTTATGGCTGAGGTATTAAATTGGAAGGGGGATCGTAAGCAATTAGAAAGAGCGACAGATATTTGTAAATTTGATTTGGTAACCAATATGGTTTATGAATTTCCAGAACTTCAAGGTCGTATGGGGGAGATTTATGCATTAAAAAAAGGTGAAGATCCGTATGTTGCCAAAGCCATTAACGAGCATTATATGCCAAGAAATGCTGAAGATGGGGTGCCAGAAACTGAGATGGGTGCGATTTTAAGTGTCATTGATAAATTAGATACGCTTGTTGGTTTCTTTACCATTGGGAAAATTCCGACAGGTTCTGCTGATCCGTATGCTTTACGGAGACAAACTGCTGGTATGATTCAAATTGTTATGGAGAAAAATTGGAACATTTCCTTGGAGTCCCTTATTGATTATATTTATGAACAATATAAAGTTTCCGGATTTACAAAATCTGACTTGTCAGAAACAAAATCTGCGATTTGTCAATTTTTGGGCATTCGTTTGAAAACCGTGCTTCAAGAGATGGCATTTCGTTTTGATGTGATCGAAGTTGCATTGGCTACTAATATTTTTCATATTTGTCATACTGTTTCATTGGCTCAAGCTTTGCAGACTGCTGTATTGAATCCGGATAATAAACCATTGTTTGAAGCATTCAACCGAACGATTCATATTACAAAAGATGCGACACCAGGAGCGGTTTATGAGGAATACATGCAGCCAGAGGAAAAAGCATTGTATCATACGTATACGGATCTATGTCCGAGATTTAAAGTTGCTGTGCAGGAAGGGAATATGAAAGAAGCTTTGGATGTACTTAAAAGCTTAAGAGAACCAATTGAGGTATATTTTGATCATATTATGGTTAATTGTGAGGATGAAAAATTACGACAAAATCGTTTAACTACATTGGCAAATATTCGAGCATTGATTTTGGAATTGGGGAATGTTTCTTTGTTAAACTTAAAGGAATAGAAAGAAAAATCGGTAAATAGCCTTTAAGGGGGTGCAAACCATCGAACTGAACGAACGCCAGTTGAAAATTGTAGAGATTGTAAAAGCATACGGACCGATTACAGGCGAGCGAATTGCTGAACTTCTTTCTGTTACAAGAGCAACCTTACGTCCAGATTTGGCAATTTTAACCATGTCTGGTTTTTTGGAAGCAAGACCACGTGTTGGTTATAAATATGTCGGACGTAGAGATGGGATTGAGGATATTGAACGTATCAAAAAGAAAATCGTTCAAGAATATATGTCTATTCCGGTTGTTGTGCATACAAACGCAAATGTTTATGATGCCATTTGTACTATGTTTTTAGAAGATGTTGGTACTTTATTTGTGGTTGATGAGAATAAAGTTCTTGTTGGTGTGATTTCTAGAAAAGATTTGCTTCGGGCGAGTATCGGCAGTCAGGATTTACAAAAAATGCCAGTTAATATTATTATGACGCGGATGCCAAATATTACATATTGTTATAAAACAGATTCAATGGCTAAAGTTTCAAAAATTATGATGGATAAGGCAATCGACGGTTTGCCTGTAGTACGTGATACGAAAACTGGATTGGAAGTCATCGGAAGAATTACGAAAACCAATATTACAAGATTAATGGTAGATATTATTGAAGGACGTATTATTTAAAGATGGTGTCTTCATATGAAGGAGGTTTTTTTATGGATAGGCCGAGGATATACATTGTTTCTGATTCGGTGGGAGAAACGGCAGATCTTGTGATTAAAGCGGCTATTAGCCAGTTTGATTGTTCGATTGTCACGAAAAGAATTCCATATGTGGAAGATAAAGTAACGATTAAAGAGGTTGTAACCATGGCAAAGCTGAATCATGCTATGATTGCCTTTACATTGGTCAAGCCAGAAATTCGTTCGTATTTGCTACAACAAGCGGAGGAATACAGTGTTCCGGTTTTTGATATTATTGGACCAATGATTGATCAAATGCAGAACTTTTATCATATTTCTCCCAAGTATGAACCAGGCATGGTTCGTAAAATGGATGATGAATATTTTAAACGTGTGGAAGCAATTGAATTTGCTGTGAAATATGATGATGGGAGAGATCCGCGTGGCATTTTATATTCCGATTTGGTTTTAATTGGGATCAGCCGCACCTCAAAAACTCCGCTTTCTCAATATTTGGCACTGAAGCGCTTAAAGGTTGCTAATGTACCGATTGTCCCAGAAATTGAGCCGCCAGAGGAGCTGTTTCAAGTTCCAAAAGAAAAATGTGTCGGTTTGAAAATTAATCCCAAACGTTTGATTCACATTCGAAAAGAACGTCTGAAAACATTAGGACTTAGTGATGAGGCAAGTTATGCAAATCTGAAGAGGATTCAAGAAGAACTGGTGTATTTTGAACAACTGATTGAAAAAATCGGTTGTCCAGTTGTGGATGTAACAAATAAGGCAGTAGAAGAAACTGCCAATCTGGTATTGGGAGCGTTGAATACTGAGAGAGAAGGATAGAAATGGTAAGATAGATGGTTGTCGTTTTCTGGCTGCCATCTTTTTTTGGTTTCATTTCATTGGATATTCTCTGACAGGCATTTTCTTGTTTTTATTGACCTTTTTATCCAATTTATCAATGAAATACTATTTATTGAAACAAAATTATTAAGTCTTTTTATGGTAGCTAATCTAATATCATGTTTGACCAGTGTATTATGTAGAGATAAAAAATTTTTCGGTGCAGTAGAAATTATCCCGTTTGCTGTATAAAGTATGTAACAAAATTCATACAAATATCGAATAGATTTCTAGGAAAATGATTGTAATGTGTATGGACATTTTTGAGCCATTCTATTTTTTCCTGATTTTGTACGATTGCATATGATGAAAGTCATTTTTTATTTTGTCGATTTTTGTCAACTTGATTGCCCAATTGGAATTTTATGATAGATTGTTTTTTTAATAGTAAAAAATAAGGAAATCCGCTATAATATATACTTGTGGTCATCAAAATAAAATAGATATATTGAAGAATATGCCAATAAAAAGCAGGAATTCAATTGAAATATGTAGAAGAACAAAGATAAAGAAATGTCGAAAATCCATATTTCGGTATTTTAAAAGCATATATATGACAAAATTCGACGCGAAATATGTCATATAATGATAGAAATGTTCTATGAGTTAGCTTTATGATTAAGTTGCTATATGTGAAATAGAGAGGTGTAAAAATGGTTGGAAAAGTTCCAAATGAAGTTTTCGATGATATTCGTTCTTCGGTCGATATTGTTGATGTCATTGGGGAACAGGTTTCTTTAAAAAAGGCTGGAAGAAATTATAAAGGACCCTGTCCTTTTCATCAAGAAAAAACACCATCTTTTTCCGTTTCACCAGATAAACAAGTCTACCACTGCTTTGGATGTGGTGCAAGCGGAAATGTTGTGACTTTTTTAATGGAAAGTCAAGGTTATACTTTTTATGAAGCCATGCTTGACTTGGCAAAGCGCTCTGGTAAAGAACATTTGCTAAAATCAGTATCATTCCCTTCAGTACAAAGAGAAGAATCAAATGATAAAGATCTGTACGATGTTCACGATATTTTAACCAAGCTTTACATGCATTATTTACTGAATAGTGATGAAGGTACAGTTGCACGTAAATACTTAGAAAAAAGGAATGTTTTTACAGAAAGTATAAAGTTATTTCAAATTGGGTATGCTCCCGGTAAAGATTTGGCTTTAAATTATTTGAAAAGTTTAGGATATGAACTGGAATTATTGGACAAGGCTGGTATTGTAACCAAATCTGAGTCCGGAATTTATCGGGATACTTTCCGTGATCGTTTGATATTTCCGATTCATGATGCGCTTGGACGCGTCATTGCATTTAGTGGCAGAACATTGAATGATAGAAGTCCAAAATATTTAAACAGCAAAGAGACGCCGCTTTTTCATAAAACGAAGATTTTATATAACTTTCACAGAGCACGTCAAGAAATAAAGCAAACTGGAACAGTTGTCCTTTTTGAAGGATATATGGATTGTATTGCGGCACATGCAGCTGGTGTTTCCAATGGAATTGCGACAATGGGTACAAGTTTTACACAAGAACATCTGTCAGTGATTGGAAAAAATATTAAAGAAATTAAGCTTTGTTTTGATGGAGATGCTGCTGGATTAAAAGCAACAAGTATAACTGGTCGTTTTTTGGTTGAAAATGGATATCAGGTTTCAGTTTGTCGTTTACCTTCTGGGCTGGATCCAGATGAATATATTCGAAAATACGGTAAGGAAGAATTTCAAAACCAAATTATTTTTGGTACAAAGACTTATATTTCTTTTCAATTGGAATATGTTAAGAAGGATAAGAATTTAGATCGTGCCGAAGATTTTGGACAATATTTGAAAGAAGCATTAGAAATTATTGCTCAAGTGAAAAATGAATTTGTACAAGAAGGTTATATTCAAGCTTTAAGTATGGATATAGGAATTTCTTCAAGAGATTTGAAAGAAAAACTGGATCGCTTGCAAAAAGGTGGTCTGAATACATCGCCACCTGGACAAAGTCTTGCAACAGAGAAAGCATTTGTTCCAAAAAGAGGTTTGACGCAATTTACAGTAATTCAAAATGCAGAACGTTTTTTACTGGCGTATATGCTGGAAAGCTCTGAAATAACAATGCGTGTGAAAGAAAGAATTTACCAATCCTTTTCGATTGTTGAGCATCAAGCTATTGCAACTTTATTATATGCTTTTTATGAGGAGGGAAGTCCGCCTTCTTTAGAAAAGTTTTTAGGGCAAGTGAGTGATGCCTGCTTACGGGCAATCATTCTAGATATCAGTGAGATTCCGATTCCAGATGAAATTTCACAGCAAGCATTTGAAGATTATTGTCGCATCATTTTGGTAGATCTTCCTGAAATGATACGCAAAGAAAAAATTGAGAAGGAAATTGAAGAGGCTGAACGGAATCATAATTATATACGAGCAGCCGAGCTGGTTCAAGAGCTGGCGAAAAAGAACGCAGGGGTTCTTATTCCTATGAAAAATTAGGAGGAAAGTTGAATGGAAGAAAAACAAAATAATGTACAGGAAACAGAGGTATCATTGGAGCAGGCCAAACAGGACATTGTTTCGGCAGGAAAGAAACGTGGTATCTTATCTTATGAAGAAATTGCTGAAAAGCTAAGTGTCTATGAAATTGATTCAGATGCAATGGATGAGTTTTATGAACATATTCGTGAGCAAGGAATTGAATTGATTGGTGCGATTGAAGATGATGCACTGATCCCCTCTGTTGAAGATGCAGATAAAGAAGAATTTGACTTGAATGACTTGCGAATACCGCCTGGTGTAAAAATCAATGATCCAGTTCGTATGTATTTAAAAGAAATTGGGCGTGTTGACTTACTATCGGCTGCTGAAGAAATTGAATTGGCAGAAAGAATTGAGGCTGGTGATAAGGAAGCCAAACGTAGGCTGGCTGAGGCCAATTTGCGTCTAGTTGTTAGCATTGCGAAAAGATATGTCGGTCGAGGTATGTTGTTTTTAGATTTGATTCAAGAAGGCAACATGGGATTAATTAAAGCTGTTGAAAAATTTGACTATCGAAAAGGATTCAAATTCAGTACGTATGCAACATGGTGGATTCGTCAAGCCATTACACGAGCCATTGCCGATCAGGCAAGAACGATTCGGATTCCAGTGCATATGGTTGAAACCATCAACAAATTAATTCGGATTCAAAGACAATTGCTGCAAGACCTAGGACGAGATCCAACACCAGAAGAGATCGGTGCTCAAATGGATTTACAACCCGAAAAAGTTCGAGAGATTTTAAAAATTGCACAGGAGCCAGTGTCTTTGGAAACTCCAATTGGTGAAGAAGATGATTCACATCTAGGAGATTTTATTGAAGATCAAGATGCTACATCACCTTCTGAGCATGCGGCTTATGAGCTATTAAAAGAGCAATTAGAGGATGTACTGGATACATTAACGGATCGAGAGGAAAGTGTGCTTCGTTTGCGTTTTGGTTTGGATGATGGACGGACAAGAACATTAGAAGAGGTAGGTAGAGTTTTTGGTGTAACACGTGAACGGATTCGTCAAATTGAAGCAAAAGCATTAAGAAAACTGCGTCATCCATCTAGAAGCAAGCGTTTAAAAGATTTTTTGGAGTAATAAAGCAATACCATTGAAAGAAGAGAAGCAATTTGGTCATTGGATCAGAGAGCTTCTCTTTTTTGCAGTTCGTTTGTTTATATACTAATGTCTATAACAATACCAATGGATGCTATGGAGACAGAGGTTTCAGCAGGTAAAGCAATCGGCAAAGCAGCAATTGGTGAAACGCTGGTGGTTATTGCAATTGTATTATGGATTCCTTCATGGTAATCTTCATGTTTTTTCTGTTGTATGTGTTCACTTGGTGATGGATAATAGTCTCGGATTTGTCCGTATTCCCGAACACGCCGTTTAACTTGTTTATCTTCAAGCATTTGCCGCATTTGCATTGCTTTTTTTAATTGTTCACGTTCAGCAGCTTTTTTGGCAGCGGATGTTAATAATTGTTCCTCATTTAATCTCTTTATTTTAATCTTTGCTTTTAGCAATACTTGTTCAGCTTGCCCAATCAGAATATAGGCATTCTTTTTATCATCTTTATTGAATTTCAACTGATAAATTTTTCCACGAATACTAGAGATGGCTCCCTTTACATCTTGCTGATTACGAGCTTTTGCTATGCGCATTAGATCTTTTGCAGGAACATAACTGGCTTTCTTTTTAGGTATCCATTCGTTTTCTATTGTTGTTTTGTAAGGCTCTTTTAGATTTTTCTGTTGGTTTTGGTACATATCTTGATCAGAATAACGAATCGGTAAGGCGGGCATATGCGCAAGCCATTGTTTGGTTTGTCCGTCTTTATCTAGTATGATACCAGCCCCTAGAATATTTTTTCCTGAAAGTTGTGCAAATTGTATTTTTTGCAGTTGTTCTTGTCTATTCAGTTTGATTGTATGAATGGTTTGCTCTTTAAATGCTGTGTTTTGTACCATATTTTTCAAGGCTTCTGGTGAGAGCAAGACTTGGAACATGTCAAGATTTTCTTTGACATAGTTTTTGATCTCAGACGGGTCAGAAAGCTGAACCACTTGAATATTTGCACCAGGTAGTTCGCTTTTCAGTTGATTTAAAAAGTTTTCAATTTCTGTTTGTGTATTCCCTTTCATTCCAGTATACTTGATTGAATTAATTTGAAATGATTTGGTATAGTTCTGTTTTATTTTTGTTTGAGGAAATTCTTTTTGGATATGCAATTTTATTCATCTCCTTTTCCTTCTTTTCTTTATTTTTATTATCGGTTTGATTCTATAAAATTTTGGGGAGAAGAAGAGTGGTGTATTGTCAATGAATTGTACTTCTTTTTCATTTGACATGTTATCTTTTTCATTTTCTTTCCTGAACTTTCCAGTATAATAGAAAGAAAAAGCAAGGAAGGTGGTATATGTGGATAAAAATAGGAAAGAGATTATCGTTAAGGAGATTGAATATTGGGAAGAAAATCGTATGCTTCCAGCACATTATTGTCAATATTTACTTACTCTTTATACAGAGGGGAAAGGTAAGGAAAATTTTAAAAAACATATTAAGCCGCCTGGAATACTTGTGCTTGCGATCGTGTTTTTTGTTTTTGCGTTAATCATATCGCTCCTTATCCATGTGCTCAATTGGTCTGTATATACGAAAGGAGCTGTAATATTTGGGATCTATACGCTGCTTATGGCACTGATTGTATATATCCGTAAAAAAACGGAATGGTACGTATTTTATTTGGCACTCTATAATATTGGATTGTTTTTTTCTTTGTTAATCTTTTTATATGAAATGAATTTCCATATTATGGTTATGTTGGGATTTTCTGCATTTTATATTGTATTTTTATTTTTGCAAGGTCTATTGTTGCGTTTAAAGGCGATAAAAATTGCCAGCTTAATTGGATTGATTTGTGTGGTGGGAACAACTACTGCCTATTATTTTATTTTTTAATTCAAATGGAGAATCAATAAAAATGTCACAATCATTACGTTTATCCTACCGTTTGGAAACGGTAGCCAAATATATTCAAAAAAATAGCTTTTTAGCAGATATTGGTTCGGATCATGCATATTTACCAGTGTACTGTATACAAACTCAAAAGGCAAGACAAGCCATTGCTGGAGAGGTTACAAAAGGTCCCTATGATTCAGCAAAGAAAACCGTTTGTCAATATAAGTTATCCGATCGTATTGATGTGCGTTTAGGCAACGGATTCGATGTGATTTTGGGAGAAGCTGTTGAGTGCGTTACAATTTGTGGAATGGGCGGTCAACTGATTCGAGATATTTTGGAACATGGAAAAGAGAAGATACCGACTGTTCAGAGACTCGTTTTGCAGCCGAATGTTGCTGCGTATACCATTCGGAAATGGGCAGTGCAAAATGGTTGGAAACTTACAGCTGAAGAAATTTTAAAAGAAGACCATAAGATTTATGAGATTCTTGTATTGGAACGAACATTTAAGGAGATGGATGCGACCTTGGATGCAAAAGATCTCCTGTTTGGTCCATTTTTGCGTAAAGAAAAAAATGAAGTTTTCCAGGAAAAATGGTATAGAGAGCTAAAAAAGTTGTCTTATGTGAAGAAAAGTTTGGAGAACGCACCGCAAACAACTGAAAATATGCGACGTTTACAGGAAGTTGTAGAGGAATATCAACAAATAGAAAGGATTTTGTCAAAATGAAAGTTGCAAATGGGATTGAGATCATTAAGGTTTTGGAGCAGGCATTTCCAAAATATTTAAGTTATGCAAAAGATCCAATTGGGTTACATATTGGTACATTGAATAAAAAGGTAAAGCGGATTATGGTAACACTTGATGTATTGGAAAATGTTGTAGATGAGGCTATAGCAAAAGAAGTGGACTTGATTGTTGCCCATCACCCGCTATTGTTCCGACCAATTCAGGCCATTGATACAGCGACACCTCAAGGTCGTTTAATTGAAAAAGCCATTTGCCATCAAATTGCTATTTATGGCATTCATACGAATCTGGATATCGGAACAGGTGGAATCAATGACTATATGGCAAACTCTCTAGGTTTGAGTAATTGTGAAATTATGGATGTAACTTATGAGGAGCCGCTTATAAAGCTTGTAACATTTGTCCCCAAAAGTCATATCGAAGCAGTGTATGAAGCGATTTGTCACGCTGGAGCAGGGCATATTGGAAACTATAAAGGAACATCATTTCAAACAGAAGGTATTGGAATGTTTATTCCATTAAAAGGAGCAACACCATTTATTGGGAAAGTGGGGCATGCTGAGCAGGTATCAGAGATTCGGTTAGAGACGATTTTGCCTCTTAAGCTACAAAATAAGGTTTTGAAGGCTTTGCTGGTGGCACATCCGTATGAGGAGGTTGCGTATGATTTTTATCCGTTAAATCAAAAAGGCAAGGCATATGGATTAGGGAGAGTTGGTTGTTTGGCTGCTCCAATGTCACTGCATGCCTTTGCAAATTGGTTAAAAGAAAAATGGGATTTGGATGGTGTTCGGGTTATTGGCGACTTGAATCAGCCAATACAAAAAGTAGCAGTTTCAGGAGGAGATGGAAATAAGTATATCGCAAAAGCAAAAAGAATGGGTGCAGATGTGTTTGTCTCCGGTGATATTTACTATCATAATGCACATAGTGCAATGGAGATGGGGCTTTCTATTGTTGATGTTGGGCATCATGCAGAGAAAATTTGTAAACCGTTGTTGGCAGATTTCTTTTGTCAGAAGGCACAAGAGTACAAGTGGATGCTGGATGTGCTCCAATCTGAAAGCAATACCAACCCATTTCGTTTTTTGTAAAAGCGGATCAAAAGAAATTTATGAACAGAATTAAAGTATCTGAACGTGGCAGTTTGTTAAATCAAATGGGATAAATTTAAGTATTGAGAAAAATCAATAGTGAAAATAAGAAAAGCCCCTAGTTATAAGTGATTTTTGGTCTTTCATCCTTATTTTAAGGGGCGTATATGATTCTATCATAGTTTTTTATATGTGTTGGAAATTTTTTGATTATTGATTTCTGTTTTTTACCTTTGGCAAAATTTTGGATAGGTCAACTTGTATTTTATTGTGCCAAGTATCGGGATCGTCATATTCAAATTGCTCCAAATAGGCAATTACTGCATTGGTAATTGGCGTAGGTGTAGATGCACCTGCGGTAACGGCAACTGTTTGTACGTTTTTTAGCCATTCAATTTGAATTTCTGAAACATCAGCGACACGATAGGCTTTGGTTTTGGCAATTTCTTCTGAGACTTGTGCCAGCCGATTGGAATTGTTGCTTTTTGGATCGCCGACAACAATTGTTAAATCAGCTTCACCGGCTTGGTTTGCAACAGCTTCTTGGCGCACCTGTGTTGCCATACAAATTTCCTTTTGAAATTCAGCGTTTGGGTATTTTTCTTGAACAACCTTCATAATTTCGATTACATCCCATTGACTCATTGTTGTTTGATTGGTAACCAAGATTTTATCGGTTGGAATGGATAATTTTTGGACATCTTGGATATTTTCTACAAGATGGACGGTTTTCGGATCGATACCAATCGCACCTTCGGGTTCAGGATGATTTTTCTTTCCAATATAAATGGTGTGATAGCCTTGTTGATTTTTTTCTTTAATTAAATCATGTGTTTTTAAAACATCTGGACAAGTGGCATCAATGATTTTCAATCCTTTTTCTTTTGCTTTTTGATAAACCTGTGGGGAGATGCCATGTGCCGTAAAGATAACGGTACCTTTATCTACATGGTTTAAAATGTCCATGCGATTTTTTCCTTCTAATGTAATAATGCCTTCTTGTTCAAAGGCATCGGTCACATGCTTGTTGTGAACAATCATCCCCAAAATATAAATGGGTCTCGGTAAATCTTTATTCTTGGCGGCATTTCTTGCGATAACCATTGCATCAACTACACCGTAACAATATCCCCTTGGGGCAATTTTAATCACTTTCATGATGGTATCCTCCGTCATTTATCGAAAATTGTTGTATTTCCTTTAAGCGGTTTTCTTTTTTATTTTAATATACCAGATATATTTAGGAAAGGACGAAATCTGTTCAGATAATGAGTTCAAGAAATGCAAAAAAAGGGCTGGAATAAAATGAAAAAGGTTATCTTTGTATTGAACAAGCTTTTCTCCAGTGAGTCGTAAGCATATTGTAAAATTCCACAATTTGTTTTAAACTTCTCGTTATATTCATATAGTTTATAGATGTAAATTGAATTTTTTAGATAAAAAGATCTTTGATTCAGACTTTTGGGTTTTGGTTTCATCTTTTCTTACATGGTTAAATTGTGTTTTTTTATTGTTATTTCTGTTTTTCGTTGTTGCTTTCCTCTTCATTTTCCACAATCACTGTGTCACGGCAGCCTTTTTGGGAAACAGTTGTAGTTTCTGCTACGGTTCCAACTGGAATTTTTCCACTATATAAAATGTTTGATTTCAATTTCGCACTATAAAAAGAATTGATCTTTTCAAATCCATATTCACTTTCAATATCCGAAATGGTGTATTCTTTTATTTGTTGATAATATTTTGGTAATTTGTTGAGTGTTGGACCGAAATTTCGGATGATTGGTAGGGTTTTTCCATATACTTCCCCAATGGATTGGAAAACTTGTTCTAAATCACATAGATGAATCGTTTTCTTTTTTTCATTTTCTACTTGTGTTAACCAATCGGGGTTGGGAGTTTCATAAAAGTGTGAGGCATGATAAATGCGGTCTTCTCGAATTTCTTTTCTTAAATTGACAAAATGTCGATAGATTGGAGAGAAACTTTTCATTGCTTTTCCTCATTTCTGTAAAAATATTTTTCTTTCACTGGCTTTATGCATAAATAGAGAAAATATGTTAAAATAATACGATAAATCATGGATGTTAAAGGAGTTTATCAAATGGAACGTTTTCAATTTCACCTGGAAACAATGAAGGCACTTCAGAAAATGAAGTTTCAGAAACCGACAGAGATTCAGCAAGCGGTGATTCCAGTTATACAGAAAGGCTTAAGCGTGATTGGGCAATCCAAAACTGGCTCAGGCAAAACACATGCATATTTGCTGCCAATTTTTGAAAAAATCAATACAGATATACAAAGTGTACAAGCTGTGATTATTACACCAACACGCGAGTTAGCCGATCAGATTTTTACTGCTTGCACACGATTAAATCAAGAACGAACGAAACCTTTGGATATTCGAATTTATGTTGGTGGTTCCAATAAGCAAAAATCAATTATACAATTGAAAGTTCAGCCACAAATTGTAATTGGAACACCTGGTCGCATTCATGATTTAATTCGTTCCAATGATCTGAATGTACATAAAGCTGAGATTTTGGTGATTGATGAAGCGGATTTAATCTTTGATATGGGATTTTTGTTTGATGTGGATCAAATTGCTAAAAGCATGCCGAAACAGTTGCAATTTTGTGTGTTTTCGGCAACAATTCCAGAAAAGTTGAAGCCATTTTTACGAAAATATATGGAAAATCCGATTCATGTTCATATTCGTTCTAATGTGCCGACCGTTGAAGAAATTACGCAATATTTGATTTATGAAAAAAGTCGAGAAAAGATTGATGTTTTATGTGATCTAATGCAGGTATTAAATCCTTATATTTGTATGATATTTACCAATACGAAAAAAAGTGCGGAGACATTAGAGATGGCATTGGCTGAGCGTGGAATTCGTGTAGGAAAGATTCATGGAGATTTGGACGCACGTGAACGCAAGAGAGTGATGAAGCAAATTCGAGATTTGGCATATACATACATTGTTGCTACTGACTTGGCAGCACGTGGTATTGATATTCCTGGTGTGTCTCATGTTATTAACTATGAACTACCACAAGATTTGGATTTTTATATTCATCGAATTGGACGAACAGCACGTGCTGGTGCAGCTGGCGATGCGTTCAGCATTGTAAATTATTCAGACGAAGATCAGTTAAATCAACTGGAAAAGCGAAATATTCCTTTGATGGTTGTTCAAGTGAAACAGGGAGAAATTCAAGTTGTCGGTCCAAGACATAAACGGAAATTACGAAAAAAAAATATGGATGAAGTTGAGCAAGTTTTAAAACAGCGCATCCAAAAGCCTAAAAAGGTGAAGCCAGGCTATAAAAAGAAATTGGAGCAAGAGCGTACACGTATGAAGCATAGGTTAAAACGAAGTCAAAAATCGTCAGGAGGGAAAAAACGATGATAAAAATTGGTTCTCATGTATCTATGGGAGGAAAAAAAATGCTGCTTGGTGCAAGTGAGGAGGCTGCATCATATGGTGCCAATGTGTTTATGGTTTATACGGGTGCACCACAGAATACAAAACGTAGACCGATTGAAGAATTGAATATTGAAGCTGGGCATGCACATATGGAGGAAAATGGAATTTTAGAGCTGATTGTACATGCGCCATATATTATTAACATTGGAAATACAGAAAAGCCGGCAACTTTTAAGCTAGGTGTTGATTTTTTGAAAATGGAAATTGAGCGTTCTGAAGCATTGGGCGCAAAGCAAATTGTTTTACATCCCGGTGCGCATGTGAAAGCTGGAGATGAAGCTGGTATTCAAAAAATTATTGAAGGACTGAATGAAGTTTTAACACATGAGCAAAAAATCCAAATTGCTTTAGAAACAATGGCAGGAAAAGGTACAGAAGTTGGTCGTACTTTTGAGCAATTGGCTGCTATTATTGATGGTGTGGTACATAATGAGAAGTTATCAGTTTGCTTTGATACTTGCCATACACATGACGCAGGTTATGCAGTTTCTACTGATTTTGATTCAGTTCTCAATGAATTTGATAAAATCATCGGTATTGACCGACTCAAAGTATTACATATCAATGATAGCAAAAATGTTTTAGGTGCAAGAAAAGATCGACATGAAAATATTGGATTCGGTCATATTGGATTTGATGCACTGTATAGAATTGTTCATCACCCACAGTTGACAGATGTGCCAAAAATTTTAGAGACGCCATATATTGGACTGGATAAGGCAATGCCGCCATATAAGCAAGAAATTGAAATGCTTCGTACAGGGTGTTTTGATTCAAACTGGATTACTACCATACTACATCAAGAGCCATAAACTTTAACTAAAATAAAACAGGCAAGCGTATAACAACATTAGACTTGCGCCCATCCAGCAAAAAATATAATCACCTTGTTTTCGACAATATAGCCATTGCTCAGCACCACGGATGCTCCAAGTGACAAATTGAAGGAAGAAAACCAATGTGAAGCCATATGTATAAACGGCTTCACTGTTTTTGTTTTGCCATAAAACGAGCAAAATGGATGGGATAAATAAAAGGAAAACCGTAAATTCAATTTGTTTAAAACCTAGATGTTCATGTGCATATATCCAAGTTGTGGATGCTCTTTTACCAGTTAAGAATTTACGCAGTATAAATTCTGTAAATATATATGTGAGAAATAAATAGATGAGTATCATAATAAGATTCCCTCCTTATTTTCTATTCAATGCAGGTACAGCCAAAAAGGTGAACGAAATAAGGGAAGGGATCAAAAATAGCCTCGTTCATATATACCTTATCGGGCAGTGAAAATTTTATTAAGTATATGGTTGATGAAAGGAAAAATATTTTGTTGGTTCATTATTTTAGCTGTAATTAGGATAAATAAGTGAAGAATAATTCATTTAATTTACGCGCAACTTGTGGATTGGTAATTTGACTAATTTTTTTGAGCAATTCCAATCTTTCATTTGGATTGAAAATATTGATATTCTTTCCGTTTACGAGTGAAGCTGCTTTTTGTGCTTGATCTGGTGTCAGTGTTTCATCAATTTCTTTGGCATACTTCATTAAATCTTCTGGTTGAATTTGGTTTAATTTTTTTAATACCATTTTTTGTTTTAGTGGATTCATTTGGATGGCTCCTTTCAAATGGGATTCAGTTTATTTGTATGAAAAATTGAATGGGTTATGACAAAACCGTTTTAAAAATCTAGATGGTATTTTCGGGATTTGATATAAACAATGCAATAAAGTAGCGAAGATAGAGTAACAGTTGATAAGCTTTATGGAAAAGAGTGGTTTTTTGGATGTATATATTGAAAATATTGCTTTATTAAATGTTGTGAGGGACATAGTTTGGGTATGATTGTGCCTGTTATTCTGTTCAAGTGCATCTATTAGATATAAAAATTATTTATAAATAATAAATATATAATAAAAAATATAAATATCTTATAATAATTATTTTATTTTTTGTTATAATATTATCTAAATTCATAGTAAAATTATATATTATTTTTATGTGAATATTAATAAAATAAAAAAGAGATGAAACTGAAATAGAGTGGCATTACAATCATGGTTATGAACAATAGAACGTAGATCGCATTTCACAAATAAAGTCGGCTTATGATAGAATGGTAGTGCAGCATGAAATCAGAAGATTACAAATGAAAGGTGGGGGAATATATGCAGCATAAGAAAGAGAAAATCAGAAAAATTATTTTTCGCGGAATTATGATTACCATTGGATCATTTTTAGCAGCATTGTCCATTCAAGGATTCTTGGTTCCTAACGGGATTATTGATGGGGGTGTGATCGGGGTCAGCTTAATTTTAAATACAGTTTTAGGCGATGTTTCTCCAATTTTTTCCTTTGGAGTTTTGGTGGTCTTATTAAATCTTCCATTTATGTATTCTGGGTATAAACAGATTGGGAAAACTTTTGTACTATCCAGCTTATATGGAATTATTATGCTGTCTGTATTTGAAACGGCAATGCATGGTTTACATGGATTTACTGAGGAACCGATTTTGGCGGTTGTGTTTGGTGGTCTTGTACTTGGTGTTGGTGTCGGATTGGTGATCCGATATGGTGGTGCGTTGGACGGAACCGAAATTTTCGGGATTATTATGACGAAAAAAATGCCGTTTTCTGTTGGTGAAGTTGTCATGGTGATCAATGTTTTTATTTTCAGTGTGGCTGCATTTGTTTACGGCTATGAAAATGCGATGTACTCAGTGATGATGTACTATCTTGCTTTTAAAACGATTGATACGGTTACACAAGGTTTGGATGAAACAAAGGCTGTATTTATTGTATCGGATAAGCATGAGGAACTTTCAGCTGCCATTCAGGCACGTTTGGGGCGAGGAACAACGTTGATTCGTGCACGCGGTGGTTATGCGTTGCAAGAAAAAGATATGATTTATTGTATTGTGAACCGCCTTGAGGTAACAAAACTGAAAAATGTTGTCTATGATATTGATGAGGCAGCATTTGTTACAATTATGAATACACAAGAGACACGCGGTGGAAAATTTAAATCTGCCATTCATTAATTGAAAAGACAGATGCCACTTAAATGGAACCCTATAAAAGAAAATATGGTTTAGACACAAAAAAGTGCTATAGAAACATGGTTTGGGATTACTTTTATTATCTTAAATCATTGATCATAGATGGGTTATTGGTTTATTTTTGAATACTCCTTGTTATAATGAATGATGTTTGTATTTTAAGTGTTTCAACCAGCTTAATTTTTTCAAATCAATTGATCTTCTGTTTGGATAAATGTGAATCAAACAGAAGATCAGTTGATTTTTCTTACTGAAAGTATTGTTTTTTGTTAAGTTATACTGATAAAAAAGTGAATCCAATGATTACAATTTTTGCTTTTTATTTTTAAAAATATACTAAAGTACATTATAATATATTTATTTTACGTTTTATTGAAATTTTCCAGTTTTTTTATATTGATTGACCATTTCTAAAATCTCAGTTTGCAAAGTTTCAAATAATTGTGCTTCCGGTACTTTCCGAACAATTTCTCCATGTTTAAATAAAAGTCCTTCTTTTCTGGCACCAGCAATTCCGATGTCGGCTTCTCGTGCTTCTCCTGGACCATTTACTGCACAACCAAGTACTGCTACTTTAATTGGTACATCGAGTTCAGCAATAAAATCTTCAACTTGTTTGGCAAGAGAAATTAAATCAATTTCAATACGTCCACAAGTCGGGCAAGAGATTAAAGTGGCATCTCGAGAGGAAAGTCCGAAATTTTTAAGCAGGGCACGTGCAACTTTAATTTCTTCAATTGGATCTGCACTAAGGGAGATGCGCATTGTACTGCCAATTCCTTGATGAATTAGTACACCCAGTCCAGCTGCACTTTTAATGGTTCCAGAAAATAAAGTTCCGGATTCTGTAATTCCTAAATGCAGCGGATAGGAAAAGGCATGTGCTGCTTTTTCATAAGCTTCGATTGCCAAATTAATGTCAGATGCTTTCATGGAAACAATGATGTCATAAAAGTGAAGTGCTTCTAAAATTTGAATATGATGTAAAGCACTTTCTACCATTCCATCTGCCGTTGGATATCCGTATTTTTCCAGAATGTGTTTTTCTAAGGATCCGGCGTTCACACCAATGCGAATTGGAATACCTTTTTCTTGTGCAGCGGAAACAACGGCTTGCACTTTTTCTTTTTTGCCGATGTTTCCCGGATTGATTCGAATTTTATCAATACCTTGGTTAATTGCCTCCAGTGCCAATCGATAATCAAAATGGATATCTGCAACAAGTGGAATATGAATTTGTTTTTTGATGCTGCCAATGGCTTGAGCAGCTTCCATATCGGGTACAGCAACACGTACAAGCTGACAACCGGCCGCTTCCAATCTCAAAATTTGTTCAACGGTTTCTTTGATATTTTGTGTTTTAGTCGTTGTCATGCTCTGAATCAGAATTTCATTATTTCCTCCGATTGTTAATGTGCCAACTTGAACGGGTCGTGTATTTTTTCGGTGTGTTATGGTCTCCACAGTTAAACCTCCACATTTTCAAGATGAATTTTTCATTTTATTGTAACAGGATTTTTTTGTATCTGGCAATGAAAGCCATTTAAGATTTTTCATTTTTGGCTGGATCAGGTATGTTTTTGGCATAAACCATTCAAAGAAAGAATGGATTTCCAGTTTCGGATTGTGTTTGATAATTGGTCTTTCAAAAAAAGGTTAATCTTCATAAATCGGAATTTTATATACCTGTCCAATTTGAATATTTGCAGCATTGACAGTTGGATTGAGTGTTTCAAAATCTGTAATGATTTTTTCAATTGCAACGGTATGATGAGAATCTTTTGCAAGATGTTCATAAATTGAGAGTACGGTATCGCCTGGCTGTACACGCCATTCAATATAGGAAATGGTGTTATCAATTGTTTTTGTATGATTTTCTGGTTTGGATGGTAGCGATCCTTTAGTTATATCATGATAAATTGTAAATAAAAAAAATATAAAAAAAAGAACAGTCAGTAATCTTTTCAAAATAAATCCTCCAATGCATGAAATATGATATTTACTCATGTATTAGAGGCTGATAGAATGAATTCCTGTTTTTTCTTATTTTCTTGGAAATTCCTTTATGATTTGATAAATGATGAAAATGGCACTACCCCAGAAAACAAATGTTCCAAAAGGAACCGTTAAGTGAAGTAAGTTCATAATGGTAAAGAAAACTGTTGGAATAACAAGGGCACATGGACTGACTGACCAGATCTCTTGATAGCTTCCGATGTATTTTTCCTGTTTGACAAAGATATAGCCAAAAAAGCTCACTAAGAAAATTTGTACAATGAGCATGATCAGATGGCTAATAAAAAACAAAAATAGATATAGTCCTTGAATCAAATATGCGTTTTGCTCAAACACATCCATTATACTGATCAGATTATCTTTTGTAAAAGTTAATGCCATATCTTCATATTTCGCTTCAAAGTATTGATTTTCAATTTTGAGAACAACTTTGTCTTTTAAAATTTCAAGTTCAGGCAGTGTGGTTTTCATGGGTGTGTCAGCTTCGGTTTGCTCCGGTGACAGTTTAATCGTAATTTTATCGGTTGAAATGATACGTTCTTCGATTTGTTCGGTTGTCAAAAGCCCATTTTCAATTTGAAATTCAGGAAGTACTTTTCTCAATTGTGGAATGAGTTCCCTCTGAATTTCGTTTATCGTATCCTGAGTTTGGAAAAATGTTGGTATAGATGCGATAAAGTTTAACAAAATAATAAAAACAAAAGCTTGAAATAAATTTTGCTTGCGGTATTTTGCCATGTTTTGTACAGAATATAAACTATCTATAAATTGTTTGATACTATGCATATTCTCATCCTTTATTTTCAAGTTTTATAACTGTATTGTATCCCAAAATCTGAAAACTGTATGCTGTTTTTTATTGAAGAAAATTTGTCTATTGATTTCTTAAAAAACAGATATTTATAGAGAGGAATGAAATGGGTTCTGTTCAGTTAATTTTTATGAAAAATTTTGTAAAAAAATCGCTTGCATATTTACCAGAGATATTTTGGGTGGGTATCTGTTCTGGTACATGTTTAGATTAACTAATATTTTGAAAACAAAAATAAAGGTTTCAGAACCGATGAACAAATGAAATTGTGATAACTGATCTAATTTATTTTGTTGGGATTTTTTCTCTCTATTCATTTTGTGCTTTTATGATAAAATCATCATTAGCAAATTGATATTAAAAATATGAAATTTTATTTTTTTCAACTATTCTTTCTTGAATATAGTGAGAATCATTTTCTTTTTAAAAATGGAAAGCTCGATGTAAATTTTGTGTAACTTTTGTAAAAAAATATAGGAAAAATATGTCAGAATTTGTTATGATTTATTCGGCATGTAAAAATTTGAAAATAATTTAAAGATAGGAGTTCGAATAAATGGAAATTGAATGGCAATCAATGCTTTTCCAATTTGCTGGAGGTTTGGGGATCTTTCTTTTGGGAATTAAGTACATGGGGGAAGGATTGCAAAAGTCTGCCGGGAACCGCCTAAGAGATATTTTACATACGTTTACCTCTACACCGATTCGGGCCGTTTTTGCAGGAATTTTGGTCACGGCATTGATTCAAAGCAGCTCTGGAACAACAGTCATTACAGTTGGACTTGTCAATGCTGGCTTTATTGGATTACGGCAAGCAATTGGAATTATTATGGGAGCGAATATTGGAACAACTGTTACCGCTTTTATTATCGGGGTAGATATCGCAGAGTATGCATTGCCAATTTTAGCTATTGGTGCGCTATTGTTATTTTTCTTCACCAATAAAAGAATTCAGTATATTGGTCAGTTTTTATTTGGCTTTGGTGCGTTGTTTTACGGTTTAGAGTTGATGGGAGCAGGAATGGCACCGCTTCAAAAATTGGAAGCTTTTCAAACCTTAATGATAACGATGAGTGATAATTCATTGCTTGCGGTTTTTGTTGGTGTAATTTTTACCATGTTGGTCCAAAGCTCCAGTGCAACGATCGGAGTTTTGCAGGAATTATTTGCACAAGGTGCACTGCCGCTTCAAGGTGCATTACCAGTCTTGTTTGGAGATAATATTGGAACAACGATTACAGCTTTATTGGCATCAATTGGAACAACGATTGCAGCAAGAAGAGCGGCGTTTACGCATGCATTGTTTAATATTATCGGTGCGATTATATTTTTACTCTTGCTCTCACCCTATATGGCTTTTGTGGAGTGGCTGCAAACGGTATTAAACTTGGATCCAAAAATGACTATTGCCTTTGCGCATGGTTCTTTTAATATTACCAATGTTTTAATCCAGTTGCCGTTTATCAGTGTGCTGGCTTATATTGTAACGAAAATGATTCCGGGTGAGGAACGCGTAATTGATACAAATTTAAATTTATTGGATACGAATTTTATTCAACAATCACCTGCGATTGCATTAACGCAGGCAAAAGAAGCAGTTATTAAGATGAGCGGTCTGGCTGCTGAGGCAGTTCGTGAGGCAAAAGGCTATACATTTACACAGCAGCAAAATCATATGGACTATGTGCTTTCATTAGAAAGTGCAATTGACAGCTTTGATCATAAGATAACCGATTATCTTGTGAAGGTATCTTCAGCCAATTTATCAGTACCAGAATCTGAAAGTTTGCAGCGGTATATGAATGTTGTAAAGGATTATGAACGTATTGGTGATCACTTGGAAAATATCGTGGAGCTTGTTGAGGAGCACAAATCGAGTAAATTTCATTTATCAGAAGGTGCATTGCGGGATTTAGAAGAAATGTTTTCTGTTGTGCTGGAAATTGTTGAGCTATCTTCTCAAGCCTTTGAGGAAAAAGATGAAGAAAAAGCTTTACGTATTATGCAATTAGAAGGAACTGTTGATGAAATGGAGCGCTTTTTCCGTAAAAAACATATTCAGCGTATGAGTGAAGGGGCTTGCTATTCCAATGCGGGAATTATATTTGTTGATATTTTAAGCAATTTGGAAAGAATTTCAGATCATTGTGTAAATATTGCAGAGGTTGTGCTAGGTAAAAGAGGATAAAAGCTTTATAGAGGCAATGAAAAGGCTGCTTAAAATCAAGTTTTTTTGATTTTAAGCAGCCTTTTAAATTTTTTTGATAAGAACCATATACTTTCGTTTTTGTTCATCTTTTTACTTTGTATAATATCCAAATGATCTATGTATTTAAATATTTACATGGAAGCTTTTTGATTTTTCTTTTTTGTATCTGGTGCAGTCTGCCATTTGAAAATTTTATTTAGTACTAAAAAGATAGGTTTGGATTGTTTGGTGAGCAGTGGTCCGAGAATGGCTAAAATCAGTACATAAAGTGCTGCAAACGGTTTAAGCATTTCTGTCAGTCCGCCTGCAATGCCAAGATTTGCCATAATAATTGAAAATTCACCACGTGAAACAATGGTTAATCCAATATTTGAAGAAGCTTTATACGACAAGCCGGTTTTGCGTCCAGCAATCAATCCAGCAATAAAGTTTCCGAGCAATGTTAAAATAACTGCACCGATTGCAAGCCAAACAGCACTGCTTAAAGAGAAGGGATCAATACTGAGTCCAAAACTAAAGAAGAATATGGCACCGAAAAAATCACGAAACGGAATAACGAGATGTTCGATTCGATCGCTGTGCTCAGTTTCTGAAAAGACCAGACCAAGTAAAAGGGCACCAATGGCTTCGGCAACATGAATGGTCTCTGAGAATCCGGCAACAAAAAACAATATAGCGAAAATCACAATAATAAAAATTTCGTCTGAGGTAATATTTAATAATTTGTTTAAAATTGGTGTGGCCTTTCGTGCGATAACAAAGAAAAGTAGCATATACCCCAACGCAATAATCACTGAAAGCAGTACATCTGTCAATGAGCCAGAGTTTCCAAGAACGATACCTGAAATAATTGAAAGATAAACTGCTAAAAATATATCTTCAAACATAATAATACCAAGAATCAGCTCAGTCTCTGGATTTGCTGTCCGTTTTAAATCTACAAGTACTTTCGCAACAATGGCGCTGGAAGAAATTGTAATAATACCTGCAATAACTAAAATTTCAGTAAAGGAAAATCCGGTTATCCACCCATACAATAGACCGAGTGAAAAGTTGATAAATATATATATGGTTCCACCAATTGCAATGGATTTTCCAGATTTTATCAGCTTTTTTACAGAAAATTCCAATCCAAGATAAAAAAGTAGAAAAAGTACACCGATTCTACCGAAAAAGGCGATGATTTCAGAACTGTTGATAAAGGTTAAATCAATGATGCCGATTTGGGGTGCATGGGGACCTACTGCCATACCAAGCAGAATTAAAAACGGAATAATTGAGAATTTTAATTTTCCCGCAATTAAAACAACGATTGCAATCAACAATAATGCAGTTCCAACTTCAAATACTAAATGATCTGTCATTTACTCATCACCTGTCCTTTTTGCAAAATAAAGATTGAACCATATTTTTTACAGCTGTTCGTTCACCAGAGATGATGACTGTATCGTTAATTTCCAATTGTGTATCTGGTCCAGGTGTAGTGATTTGGGTTTGATTTTTTCGTAAAATGGCAATGATATTGACATTATATTTTTTTCGAATTTGCAGCTTACCAATGCTTTGATTTGCAGCTTCAGAGCCTTCTTCAATTTTAAACCACTCTATCAATAAATTATCAAAAGCGACTTCCACATTTTCCAAAGCTTTTGGCTTATAGGTCATGCCTCCGATAATTGCGGCAAGCTGTCGAGCTTCGTTATCATCAAAAGAAGTGGAAGCAATGGATTCTTCATGATCATTTTCATCAAAAAAATATACTTCTCTTCGTCCGCTGTCATGAATAATAATGCTTAATTTTTCGTTTCTACATGTCAATAGCTCGAATTTTTTTCCTACACCTGGCAGTTCACTTTCTCGAATTTGCATAATAAATCCTCCTTCTTATGATTGAAAGTATTCTATATCTATTTTAGCATACCTGAAGTATTTGTTTTATACAATGCTTATGTATATGAAAACTAGATTTTGTCTTGTAAGCCAATATTTAACTGACTGTAAAAAAGAATATGCATAATGACAGATGAAAATGATGGATGCAGAAATAAATGGTAATTTGTTTGTGTTTTTTTAAAAGCTATGTTATAATGTATTCATCAGTTTAATCTGTGTTGTTGATTCCACAGTAGCTCAGCGGTAGAGCAATCGGCTGTTAACCGATCGGTCGTAGGTTCGATCCCTACCTGTGGAGCCATTCATTTTTATAAAGATAAAGTTCTGATGGAAATAGAAAAAAGGTAAAGCTGCTGACAGAAAGTCTATAAAAAGAACGGCTTTGCTTTTTTATTTTGGTTTATCCAAAATAAAAAGTTTTTTCGGTGTGAATTGATAGAATTGGTTTGATCTATCTGGTAGTTCACAAAAGCTGATATTGTTTTGTTAGGCAATATCAGCTTTTTGTTGTGAAGTCAGCAAATATAAAAAATCCCATAATATTTCCGAAGTGTATTGGATGTAGCGCCCTTTTTATTGGAGTTAGAAAGGGATAAACATTAAGAAATTCTTAAGAAACTTTTCATTGTTACTTATTAGGTAAGACAAAAAATCTTTGTTATAATTGAAATAGAGATCAAGTAGAAATTTGGTGGAAAATATGACTAAAGTAAAGAAGAAAAAAAAGAACCATTTACCTTTACGTTTAAATATATTATTTTTTGCAGTTTTTTTATTGTTTTCTTTGATGATTGTCCGACTTGGGGTTGTTCAGCTTGTACATGGAGAAACCTTTCGTGAGGAAGTAGAACGAACAGAAGATATTACAATTGGTACGATGGTGCCACGTGGAAAAATTATGGATCGCAATCAAAATGTTGTGGTGGATAATAATGCATTAAATGCGATTATTTATACCCGTTATCCGACAACGACATCGGAACAAATTCTTGAAACAGCAACCAAGCTTTCCAAATTGATTACGATGAAAACAGATCGCATTACGGAGCGTGATCGTAAGGATTATTGGATTTTACTACATCCAGAGGAAGCGAAAGAGAAAATTACCAAGGAAGAATGGGCACTGTTTGAAGAAGGAGAGCTTGAGGATCAAGATTTATATCGTTTGCAGTTGGACCGCATTACAGAAGAAGAGCAGAATTCGTTTACAAAAGAAGAACTGCAAATTTTAGCCATTAAGCGAGAAATGGACAGTGGGTATGCACTTACACAAATTATTATTAAAAGTGATGTAACAGAACGTGAATATGCCCGTGTTAGTGAAAATTTGGCTCTTTTACCAGGGGTAGATATTGCGACAGATTGGGAAAGGGGTTATCCGTATGATGAAACTTTGCGCAGTGTACTCGGAAAGGTAACAACTAGGCAAGAGGGGTTACCAAGTGAGAAGGTAGATTATTATGTGTCTCGAGGTTACAGCAGAAACGACCGTGTTGGAAAGAGTTATATTGAAATGCAGTATGAGGATGTATTGTTTGGCAAAAAGGGACAGATTCAAAATATTACTGATAAGGCAGGGAATGTACTATCTTCTACAATCATTTCCGAAGGAGAAGCTGGTAAAGATTTAATTCTTAGTTTAGATATCAATCTACAAATTGAAGTTGAAAAAATTATTGAAGAAGAACTAGCTGCTGCTAAAGGACGTGCAGGCAACCATATGCTTGATCGAGCTTTTGTTGTTATGATGAATCCGAAAACTGGAGAGGTGCTTTCACTTGCTGGAAAGCAGTATACAAAAGAAAATGGAAAAACAGTGATGAAAGACTTTGCCTTAGGAACGATTACAACATCTTATCCGATGGGTTCAGCTGTAAAAGGCGCAACTTTGCTGACCGGTTATGAAACGGGTGCGATTCAGCCAAACACCGTTTTTTATGATGCGCCACTTGTCATTAAGGGCACGCCGCCAAAGGCTTCCTATCGAAATATGGGAAATGTTAATGATTTGACAGCACTACGTTTGTCATCCAATGTGTATATGTTCCATACAGTGATTAAGATTGGAAAAGGACAGTATATTCCAAATGGTCCGCTTTCATTGTCTGCAGATGTGTTTGATACGCTTCGATATTATTTTTCTCAATTTGGATTAGGTGTGAAAACAGGTATTGATTTACCAAATGAATCAATTGGTTTTAAAAATACAACAGAAACCAGCCCAGGTCTTGCATTGGATATGGGTATTGGACAGTATGATAATTATACGCCTTTACAATTGGCACAATATGTCTCAACGATTGCAAACGACGGATATCGAATGCAGCCGCAAATTTTAAAGGAAATTCATGATCCGGAAAAAAGTGGTGAGGGAACAACCGGGAAAATGATTTATTCTTCAGAGCCGAAAGTATTGAATCGTATCGATATGAAGAAAGAATACATTGACCGTGTGAAAGAAGGTTTCCGTCAAGCTTTTCAGGAAAGTGGTGGAACCGCATATAGCCATTTTAATTTAGCGAGCGCACCGTACTCAGCAGCCGGAAAAACGGGTACAGCTGAAACACGTTATTATGGACCAAATGAGTCCTATCGAGGTTCAGATACATATAATTTGACCTTGGTTGGTTATGCGCCACATGATGATCCAGAGGTTTCCTTTTCCATTGTAGTACCGTGGGTAAATGATTCTGACCAAATTAATAAAAATATAGGCAAGCGGATTATGGATGCTTATTTTGAATTAAAAGAAAAAGGCAGCAAAAGCTGAGAATACAGATACAGGTACAACTAATACAGATATAAGAGAATAATTTGTAAAGGGAATATGAATAAATTCTAGCCTTTTAAAAATTGATTTTACACTTTATTTACACTCAGGTTATATGACCGATACAGTTGGTTATTATAATAGCGAATGTAAATGAAAAATAAAATAAATTTTTAGGAGGCTTTATTTTTATGTTGAAAAAGAAAATTTTCGGATTCGTAGCAGTCGGAATGCTCGGTGTGTTTTTGAGTGCATGTGGAGGAGAAAATCAGACAAATGGACAGTCTGTTTCTACTGGAGGCAACACAGAAGGTACAGAATTGTCCGGTCAGGTCTCCATTGACGGATCCACAACGGTTTTTCCAATTATGGAAGCTGTATCAGAAGAATTTAAAGCCGTATATCCGAATGTGAAGGCGCCAATTGGAACATCTGGTACTGGTGGTGGATTTAAGCTTTTTACTGCAGGATCAACTGATTTAAGCAATGCGTCTCGTCTGATCAAGGATGAAGAAAAAGCATTGGCTGAACAAAATGGCATTGCATATGAAGTGTTTGAAATGGCATATGATGGAATTACTGTGGTTGTCAATAAGCAAAATACATGGGCAACTGATTTAACTGTTGAAGATTTAAAGAAATTGTTTATTGAAGACGGAACAACAAAAAAGTGGTCGGATATCAATCCACAATGGCCAAATGAAGAGGTGAAATTTTTCACACCAGGTGTAGATTCGGGTACACATGATTATTTTAATGAGGTAATTTTAGAAGATGCAGAGCTTGTGAAAACTGCTCAGCTTTCCGCAGATCCGAATGTGATTGCAACCGGAGTTGCTGGAGAGAAAAATGCAATTGGCTTCTTTGGATATTCTTATTTTGAAGAAAATGCGGATTTATTAAATGCCGTGCGTGTGAATGGTATTGCGCCAAGCAATGAAACAATTGAAAACGGTACTTATACTCCACTTTCACGTTCCTTGTATGTGTATGTCAACAAAGCTTCTGTTCAAGAAAAACCACAGGTTTATGAATATATGAAATTTGCGCTTGAAAATGCAGGAGACTTAGCTGAGGAAACTGGATATGTCCGCATGCCACAGGAAAAATATAATGAGCAGTTGACAAAATTAGAAAATTTAAAATCATAATATATAAAATAGACCGGGATGGCAAAAGAAAATATTTTCCCTTCATTCCGGTCTGTTGTTGTGATGAATAAAAAATACTTCTATAAAGTACAAGTTTATAATAATGTATAAAAAGAAGAATGAAAGATGATTTCAGTCAGAATGGAAAAGAGGTTTGAACATTGGGAGAGCGTCAATATAAATCGGAAATTCGTGCACATTTGGCATCGAAAAAAAAAGGAAAATGGTTTGAACGGTCAATTTCTCCACTTTTAACAGTATTGGCATCGATTTCAGTTCTTACCACCATAGGGATCGTATTTACATTATTAAAAGAGGCGTATCATTTTTTTCAAGAAACCTCAGTGTGGGATTTTATAACTGGAATCGAATGGACGCCATTTTTTGCATCTGATCCAAAGTATGGGATTTGGGCGTTGGTATCAGGAACGTTTACAATAACAGTGATTGCGATCTTGTTTGCTGCGCCAATTGGTTTGGCGATTGCCATTTATTTAAGTGAGTATGCAAGTGACAAAGTGCGTCGAATTTTAAAACCGATTTTAGAAATTTTGGCAGGAATTCCGACAATTGTTTATGGTTACTTTGCATTAACTTTTGTCACACCATTATTGCAGGAAGTTTTTCCAGAGCTGTCACGCTTTAATGCATTAAGCCCCGGATTGGTACTTGGTGTGATGATTATTCCTTCTATTGCTTCATTGTCTGAGGATGCAATGACAGCAGTTCCACAAGCGATTCGTCAAGGTGCATATGCGCTTGGTGCAACAAGGTTGGAAGCAGCTATCCAGGTCGTTTTACCAGCTGCTTTATCTGGTATTGTGGCGTCTATGGTGTTGGCTGTATCTCGAGCAATTGGTGAAACTATGATTGTAACGGTTGCGGGTGGTTCATCACCGAATTTTGGTTTTCATCCAATGGAATCCGTGCAAACGATGACAGCTTATATTGTTCAAGTGAGTACGGGTGATGCTGGATATGGAAGTACATTGTATTACAGCATTTATGCCGTTGGATTTATGTTATTCCTCTTTACCTTTGTAATGAACATTTTTTCTCGTTATATTTCGAGAAAGTTTAGAGAGGAGTATTAATTGATGAAACAGATGAATCGGGAAGTTGTAACAAATAAAATGAATCGGCGTTTGAAAATGAATACATTGGCAAAGTGGATTTTTTTTGGAATTACATTGCTGATTTTATGTATATTGGTCATATTGCTGGTTCGAATTTTTTCTCAAGGAATGGCGTATTTTGATTGGCATTTTTTAACAAATTTTGCTTCTAGGCGTGCGGAAAATGCTGGAATTTTAGGTCCACTTGTTGGTTCATTAATGCTGATGGTAGTTGTGATACCGATAGCGTTGATTCTAGGAATCGGAACTGCCATTTATTTAGAAGAATATGCAAAAAAAAATTGGTTTACCCATTTTATTGAAACCAATATTCAAAATTTGGCTGGAGTCCCTTCAATTGTTTTCGGTCTTTTAGGATTGACGATTTTTGTCAATGTATTTGGGATGGGACCGAGTATTTTGGCAGGTGGACTGACCTTGGCATTACTTGTATTGCCAATTATTGTTGTAACAGCACAAGAGGCGATACGTGCAGTTCCGAATCATTTGGCACATGCTTCACTTGGTTTGGGTGCAACAAAATGGCAAACGATTCAAAAGGTTATTTTACCATCTGCACTACCTGGAATTTTGACCGGGAGCATTTTGGCATTGTCACGTGCCATTGGTGAAACTGCACCGTTGATTGTTGTAGGAGCATTGGTTTTTGTAAATTATCTTCCATCTGGATTTATGGATGGTTTTGCTGCAATTCCGATTCAAATTTACAATTGGACCATTCGTCCGCAAGAAGAGTTTCAACAATTGGCAGCAGCAGGCATTATCTTGATGCTTATCTTGTTGATCGTGCTAAACGCAACAGCCGTTTGGCTACGTAATAAATTGAATCGAAAGCAGCAATAAAATAAAAAGAGAAAATGAAACAGGAGAGTTGCATATGCAAGCAGTTCAAGTGAAAATCAATCAGAAAATGGCATTTGAAAATACAACGGATTCAGGAAATGAAACAAAGGCAGCCCGAATTGTATTTCATACAAAGGATTTGAATCTATGGTATGGTGCGGATCATGCGTTGAAAAATTTAAATTTAAATATATATGAGAATGAGGTTACAGCCATTATTGGTCCATCTGGATGTGGAAAGTCTACTTATTTAAAAACATTAAATCGAATGAATGATTTAATTTCTTCTGTTCGCATTACAGGAGATGTCCATTATCGTGGGCGTAATATTTTTGATCCAACTTATCATGTGGAGGAGTTGCGCACCAGTGTCGGGATGGTCTTTCAAAAGCCCAATCCATTTCCCAAATCCATCTATGAAAATATTGTTTATGGTCCAAAGCTGCATGGTATAAAAAATAAAAAGATTTTGGATGAAATCGTTGAGCGTTCTTTACGAGGTGCAGCATTGTTTGATGAAGTGAAGGACCGTTTAAAAGAAAATGCATATGGCTTATCAGGTGGTCAACAGCAGAGACTTTGTATTGCACGTGCACTGGCTATAGAGCCAGACGTTATTTTAATGGATGAGCCAACTTCTGCATTGGATCCGATTTCAACCTTGAAAATTGAAGAGTTGATGCAATCTCTAAAGCAGGAATATAGCATTGTGATTGTGACACACAATATGCAGCAGGCGGCGCGTATTTCAGATCGTACAGCATTTTTTTTGAATGGGGAATGTATTGAATATGATGTAACGGATACGATTTTTTATCGTCCGTCAAATCAAAAAACAGAAGAATACATTACAGGCAGATTTGGATAATTTGGGAGGGAAATTATGGTCATTCGTGAAAAGTTTGAAGAAGATATGCAAAATTTAAAAAAAAGACTACATGGAATTGGAAAAATAACGATTGAAATGATGGAGAAATCTTTTGTCTGTATACAAACCCATGACAAAGTTCATAGTCAAGAAATTATTGATATGGATATGATTATTAATGATCTTCAAGAAAAAATTTATGATAACGGAATTATTTTATTGACAAAGCAGCAGCCAGTTGCTATTGATTTGCGTCGAATCATTGTTGCTATGAACAATGCTTCTGAGATTGAACGTATCGCCGATTTTGCGACCAATATTTGTAAGTCTGTCATTCGTTCAACAGGTCCACTTTCATTTGTTGATCTGAATGATGTTCAGTTGATGATACAAAAATGTCGGGAGATGGTTCTGGCTGCATTGGCTTCTTATGAGCAAGAGAATGAGGATTTGGCAACAGAAGTCATTGCATTGGATGAGGAGGTCAATCAACTGGAAGTGCAGCTTATTTCGCAGCTTGTGAAGACATATGGAAATCCAGAAGTTGAGCCTTTTGATTTGGTGCAGATGATTTTAATGATTCGTTATATTGAACGTATGGGAGATCATGCAACCAATATTGCAGAAAATACGTTTTATTTGATTAAAGGTGTTCATTTTCAAGGAAAATCATAAAAATTCAGGAAAGAAATCTATAAAATGACTGGAAAAAATCGTGATTTAATGCTATCATGTTTAAGTCTGAATAATTTCCAACAGAAATGGAGGGAAAGGCTATGCGCGTAAATATTACATTGGCGTGTACAGAATGTGGAGACCGCAATTATATTTCTAAGAAAAATAAACGGAATAATCCAGATCGTTTAGAATTGAAAAAATATTGTCCACGTGAAAAGAGAATGACTCTTCATAAAGAAACAAAATAATTTGAAAAAAATAGGTGTATAAGTAGTGAAAGCTGCTTGTACACCTATTTTTTTATATTTTT
>ERZ1643251.518-NODE-518-length-54426-cov-7.481507_pt1 | contig 54426 bp, 57 predicted proteins | sample MGYA00579261_ERZ1643251 | MGnify/ENA primary metagenome ERZ1643251 (study PRJEB29033, sample SAMEA4952267) | chicken gut metagenome | biome: Broiler Chicken; feature: Gastrointestinal Tract; material: Caecum | place: Ireland | collected 2018 | study: Broiler...
CATGCTTCGCATTGTTGCGGTGAGAGGGCCAAAGGCCCCTCAGCCCCGCCGGGAGCGCGTTCCGTATGTTCTCGTAGGGCGGGACCTATGTGTCCCGCCGCTGGTATGCACCACGCCATATGGATAAAACTGATTGGTTCCACTCCGTAGGGCGGGGGCAAGCCCACGCCGCGTTACCCCCCAACGATACATCCCATCTTTCCATGGAGGAACTGGATATGAACCGTTATGTCCGCATCATAACCGTGGTTCTGGTGGTTCTGGTCGGCGGCTTTTTCGTCTACCGCTCCACCAGCAACAAAATTGAACAGCTGCGGGGCAGTCAGGACAGTCTCAGTCTGGAGCTGGCCGACCGCTGGGGAGCGGGTCTTCCCGACGGCTACACCAAGGAGGTGGACGACCGTCTGGAAACGGACGGCATTCTGTATGCCCAACTGACCTACAGCAAATCCATTGCCGACCTGCTGGCAAAATGGGAACCGGTGGATGAGACCATGGCCGCGGACTTTACGGCCATTGCCCCCGCCGATGCTCCCACGCCGCCGGTGGGGGACTGGCTGGGCTACCAGCTGATGGACGGTGACGCCCAATTGGTTCTGCTCTATGACCCGGTCCATTACATTCTGTATGTGGCGGAATCGCAGCCCAAATAAAACCATTGCCCCGGATTCCCTAGGGAATCCGGGGCAAATTTCCTCTTTTATTGGGCCTTGTAGACAAAGGCGTTGGGGAGCAGCCGTCCCTCGGGGAGGGCCGTATTGGAACACTGGGTCACATATTCGCCGTCATACCAGAGAATGGAGCTGGTACCGCCATCCAGGTTCAACGCCTGCATACAGTTGTGGGCCAGCAGGATGGGGGCGCAGTCGTCCACGGTGATGCCCACGGACTGAACCAGACGGCCCTCTATGACCATCATCAGGATTTCTCCCTTGTCAGACTGACCGATAAGGGTACGGGGATTCAATGCGTTGTAGCCGCTGGTAGCCAGCACCTCGCCGTCCACAATCAGCGCCGGGGTAAACTCCACGGCATCGGTGGTGTCCTCATGGACGGAAGCGGAGGTGTCCACAATATAAAAGTAGTTGTCCTCCCGCAGCTCAATGCGCTTGTAGCTCCAGCCGAAGGGTGCGCCCTGATAAACCTCGCCGTTGGACATGCAGTAGCCGGTGGCCAGACCGCCATTGCCCACGCCGTCCGGGTCCAGAAAGCCGCTGGCGGTCATGGCCAGAACGCCGTTGTTGTTTTTCGCAATGGTACCGGCGTACTGACCGTAGGAGCCGATCCCGTCGGACATCTCCACTGACAGGCGGCTGGGGTCCTTGGCCACGGCCAGAACGCCCCGGTAACCACTGCCCTTTACCCGAACCAGAAGAATCTGGTTGGGCACGTCGATGGCCAGCACCTGTTCGCCCATGGTGGTCTGGATGGAGGTGCCCTCGTCGTCCAGACCGGCTTCATTGATGTAAATTTCATCCCAGCCGTTGTCCAGTGTTTCGGGATGCTGCTTTAAGTAGGCGTCCATGGAGTTGGGGTCGATTTCCCAGAACAGCTCATAGAAGGCAGTCTTTTCCGGGTCCTCCGTCACGGTGTTTTCGGGGGTGGTGGGTTTGGGATCGGTGTCAGTGGATTGCTGGTTGTCGGCCCAGTTGTCCGACGAGTTGTGTTCCGTCTGCTCCTGCATGGCGGCGGCGCGGCTTGCCATGGCCTCCTCAATGACGCCCTGGGGAATAAAGGCTTTAGCCAACCACTGATGGCTCATGGTGTCCATGGCCGTTTGGATGTAGATTTCCCGCCATTTGGCGATAAAGGGAATGTCGGAATAGACGCAGACAAAATAGCCGCATTCCAGCACGGCCAGAATGGTGAGGATTACCGTAATGAGTTTCAGCGGCGAGCGCTGCTTCTTTTTCCGCGCTTTGGAGGCGGAGGACTGAGGGGCGGCCCGTCTGCTTTTGCCGCCGAATAGCTTCACCTGACTCAAGATGTCACTCCAATCAAATGTTGTCGGTTCCGGTCGAAAAAACCGTTACGCACTATGATACCACGATTGCCGGGTGGTGTAAATACGGTTTTGCCGGGGAAATGTTAAGAATGTGGAAACAATGCAGCCAGTTTTTGGGGAAGGCGCCGAAGGATGGGATTTTCATTTACATTTTGGGGGAAAGCGATTATAATGGTAGATATCCATAAAAGAAACAGGAGAAGTCAGTATGATTTTTACGGTAACGTTGCATCCGGCCCTGGATAAAGTCTCGGTGGTACGGGACTTTGAGGTGGACGGTGTGGGCATGACGGAGCGTACCCGGCAGACGCCGGGGGGACAAGGCATCCAGATATCCAGCGTGCTCCAGGGGTTGGGGGCCCGTACCGTGGCCATGGGTCTAATCGGCGGCGCCGCAGGAGATTGGATTCGAGACCAGTTGGATTTGCTGGGCGTGCCCAATGACTTCACCTTTACCGCCAATGAAACCCGGACCAATCTCACCATACTGGACCCGGACAACGACACCTGTACCCGGATTCTGGAGCCGGGCCATCCGGTGACGGCGGAGAACCTCCAGGAGTTGTGGGAAAAGCTGGAGGAACAGGTCCGGCCTGGGGATACGGTGGTCTTTGCCGGGAAGAATCCCGCCGGTGTTACGGACCATCAGCTGGCCGATTGGATTACAATTCTCCGGGACCGGGGCATCCGGACGGCCTTGGATACGACGGGCATGGCCATGAAAATCGGCGTGGCCGCCGGTCCCACGGTCATCCGGCCCGACCGGGCCCAGCTGGAGGCGTTGTGTGAAAAGGAGCTGCCGGACCGGGAAGCCCTGGCGGCGGCAGCCCGTACCGTGGCGGCCAACGGCGTGGAACGGGTGGTGGTGACGCTGAGCCACCGGGAGGCGCTGTTTGTCACGGCGGGGGAGAGTTTTCATGTCTGCGGCCCCATCCTGGAGACGGCGGCAGCCCGCGGCGCGGCCGACGCGCTGTTGGCAAGCGTCCTGTGGGATTTGGAGCAGGGGACAGCATGGCAGGAGACGGCCCGGCGGGCCGTGGCTGTCAGCATGGCCCACGCAGCCTGTACCGGCGGCGCACCGGTAACGCTGAACGATGTGGCGGACCTGTATACCCAGATGAATCTGGAGCCGCTTTCCTAAACATAGACGGTTTTTGACAGAAAAAGTTCCAAATAATCGCCCGCAGGCGTACCGAGGATGCGGTACGCCTGCGGGCGTCGTTTGTTATGCACAGTACAGGGCTTTCAGCCGCTCCATCAGGCCGTACAATCGTTGGTCGGCAATCTGATACTCCACAAATTGGCCGTGCTTGGTGCTGTCCACCAAACCCGCCGTCCGGAGCTTTTGCAGATGTTGGGACAGGGCCGGACCGGTGATGTGGGGGACGGTCTCGCCCAGCTGGCCCACGGTTTTGGGGCCTTCCAGCAGGGCGCAGAGAATCAGCAGCCGGTTTTCATTGGCCAGCTGACCCAGGAGGGCCGCTACGGCCTTGGCCTGTTCTTGCAGCTCAGCCATGGCCGCAGCCCTCCCTGGAGCAGGAAGCGCAGCTGCCGGAGCAGGCAGGAGGCGGTGTTTTTCCGGCCCGCAGCTTGCAAATCCATTGGGTCATGGTGCCCATGGGGCAGAAGACGCACCAGGAGCGGGGCTGGAACAGGACCATGACGATGAGACCGATGAGGGTGGAGGTCAGCATCATACCGTAGAAGCCGAAGGCGAATTGGGCCACCCAGGGGGCGAAGACGGTGCCGTGATAGGCCCAGTCCCAGGGGACCCGGAAGGTCCAGAGCAGCTTGATGGCAGCGCTGACAGAGTTGGCGCCGGAGCCCACCAGATACGTCACCCAAAGCATCTGAAAGAACATGGCAAAGAAGAAAATCAGGAATCCGTACCGGAACCACTTGGAGCCAATCCAGCGGGGGGTGGGATGGTTGCGGGACAATTTCAATTTTTTGCCCAGAAGGGTGAAGAATTGCCCTCGGTCGCAGTAACGGTTGCAATAGAGCTTATTGCCGCCGAAAATGGCGATAAGCAGGGGAAGACAGAAGAAAATCATGCCAATCCAGGCAAAGAGGATGTTGAAGAAGCCCAAAGCGAAGTAGATGGGCGTCACAATCCATAGATAGTCGTACCAGTGTTTTGTCTTGTTCATACGGCGGCCTCCCGATTGTTGAGCACAATGGCCCCGGCGGGACATTCTTTCTGACACTTGCCGCAGCCGATGCACAGCGCACCGTCCACCACGGCGGTGACGCCGCGCCAGACGGAGACGGCGCCTTTGGGGCAGACCTTGCAACAGCTGCCGCAGGCCACACAGCGGCCGCTGTCTACGGCGGCCAGTCGTTTCGATGGCATAATGGCTCCCTCCATAATAATTAAGTAATTAAGCAATTACTAATATAATAGACAATACAAGATTTGTCAACCCCGATTGGATGGGGGATAAGGCAAAGCGGCACGGGAGGGCCGGGCGGCCCTCCCATCGGTTTTAGGAATCCCGGAATGCTGCTTCCAGCTTATGCAGGGCTTTTTTCTCAATGCGGGAGATATAGGAGCGGGAGATACCGCACTGTTGTGCCACCTCCCTTAGGGTTAGGGCCTTGCGGCCGCCCACCCCATAGCGAAGCTGGACCACCAGCAATCCCCGTTCCCGTGGACCTCTTTCATGGCTTTGTAGAGCCGTGCGGCATTTTCCCGGGCGCTGAGGTCCTCAAACAAATCGTCGTCGGTGCAGATGACATCCATCAGGGAGAGGGCGTTGCCATCCTTGCCGGTTTCTATGTAATCGGACAGAGAAACGTCACCGCTGGACTTTTTCTGGCTGCGAAAGTGCATCAGGATTTCATTTTCCACACACCGGGCGGCATAGGTGGCAAGCCTTGCCCCCTTGGAGCCGTCAAAGGTGGAAATACCCTTGATCAGTCCGATGGTGCCGATGGAGATCAAATCCTCCTGATCGGCCGAGGACGTATAGTATTTTTTCATGATATGCGTCACCAGACGCAGATTCCGCTCGATGAGTACGTTGCGGGCCGCCAGATCGCCCTGGGCGGCCAGTTCCAGATAGTGACGTTCCTCCTGCGCACTCAGCGGCTTGGGGAAGGAGCCGCCGGACCCGGAGAGGCGCAGGGTTTGCAGCATACCGCTGAGTATCAGCCATGCGGCGGCTGACAGCATATGCCTCACCTCCATGATAGCATCCTATTCGGCAACCGCTCGTCCCCATGTATGGAGGCTGTGCTGCCGCATACGGTATCCTATTCCGGAGGGGCGGACTGTGTGCTTGACCACAGAAAACCGTCCGGGATTTTTCAGAGTTTGCGGCCCATCAGGCCGTGGTGATTGCAGTAGAGATACAGATACCCGCCCCGCTGGAGCCGGAACCGGCAGGCGGCAGGGCCTTCCGGGTACAGCTTGACCAGCTGGAACCGGTCCGGTGTCACATAGGCCAGAAAGGAGAGGTGGTGGGTCTTGGTCATGGGATGGTCAACGGTCACATAGTGTTCATCCTCCACCGGCTCCATGGTAATGGTATGGGCGTTGTCCGGTTCTTCCGCCTCCAGCGGGGGCAGGGTGACGCCGCAGCAGCTAACCACCGCTTCCCCGGTGGTGTGAATCACGTTGCCGCAGATGGGACAGACGTAGAATCGGGAGCGCAGCAGATTGGCCGAACGGTTTCGATTGACAACGGTATCACCGGAAAGCAGCTCCATCACCGAAACGCCCAGAGCGGCGGACAGGGGCTCCAATAATGTGAGATCTGGAAATCCCTTGGCCGTTTCCCATTTGGAGACAGCCTTGTCGCTGACGTCCAGCAATTTGGCCAGACCGGCCTGGGTCAATCCTCTTGCTTCGCGCAGCCGCCGGATGGTGCTGCCGGTTACATAGGCATTCATACAATTCCTCCATACTGTGATGTGATTTGTCCCTATGATAGCAGACCGTCCGGCCCGGTACAACCTACGCCTGGTAGAGACGGCAGAATATACAAAAAGGCATGGCCCGCAGTTCGGCCATGCCTTTGCTATTTGCGGCGACATTGATTTATCGAATCTCCTGTTCCAGTGCGTCAAATTCCGGAGTGGAGAAAAACTCTCCCAAGGTGATTTCCAGCCCGTCACAGAGCATTTTGATGGTCAGCAGCTTGGGGTTCCGGCTTTTACCGTACAGGATATTTTTAATACTGGAGGGCGGCAGTGCGCAAAGTGCAGCCAGCTGATTGATGGAGATACCACGTTCTCCACACAGAGACAAAATGCGGTTTCGTACAGCGGTTACAGTATCCATAAACCATCACCTGTTAAAGTTATGGGTCCAACCCGGCAAAAAACTCGTCATAGGAACAATCATACAATTTATGCAGCTCCAGAAGCACACTGACCCGAATGTTCAGATCACCGGATTCGTATTTTGCATAGGTGGTTCGACCGATATCGCAGCCCCGCCGTTGCAGTTCAGCACAGAGCTTTTCCTGAGATAATTCCCGTTCCAACCGCAGCCGGCGCAGATTGTCGCCCATGCAGCGGTCCCGACGCAATTTCTGTTCCATGATGTCACCTCTATGGGACCAGAATCATTTGGTGTAAAAACCGCCGGAGGGATGCTCCGGCGGCAAAGATAAGTAAGGTTAGTGTCCCGACGGCTTGGTGTCCACCAGCTCTTTCTCCGTGGTCAGGTCCGCATGGAGCAGAACGCCGAACAAAATACCCAGCGGAATCAGCGTTACCCACAGGGCCTTTCCCAGGAACAGACGGCAGCAGACGGTCCCGATGACCGCACCGCCCACAAAGTACACCAGCATCAGAAAATGCTTGTACAGCTTTTGCCGGTGGGCCTTGTTGGAATCCCGGAGGTGGCGCAGCTCCATAGCCAGGCCAATGCCAATCTGGCGCACATGATTGGTGGCGAAAGTAGTTGCCATGGGCGTACCCTGGGCCTGCCGGAAGGTGTTATACTGCATGGAAGCAATAAAATTGATGGCCACCTGGGAAATCTGCACCGGGGCTGTCTCCGGCAGGAATCCCAGCACCAGCACCACCACCATTTCAATGGCGATTAGCAGCGTATCCCACCGCATGGGCAGGTGACGCTTGACGGGGTTGGGCAGCAGCTCCGAGAAAAACGCGCCCAGCGTATATGCGGTAATGGGAATCAGATAGTAAAGGCCATGCCGCCAGTTGCCCTGGCCGAAGGCCATGCCCATCAGGACAATGTTACTGGTTTGGGCGTTACAGAATACATTGCCCCGCAAAACGTAGGTGAATGCCCCCAGAAACCCTGCCACGCCGATGAGCAGGAAGTAAATCCAATTGCGTTCACACATGAGGTAATACCGGTCGGTTTTTGCTGGGGCTGGTGAGAGCGTTTGTTCCAAGGAGCGGTCCTTCTTTCTGTGGGAGTGTGGGAGGAAGAATGGCCCCGGCACCCGCCCCGTAGGGGCGGAGCCGGGGCCATTGCGGCTGCCATGCAGCCGCGGGGGATTGCGCCATCTGCGGATGGCGCTTGAGGACGATAAGGGAATTTCGCCCGCTGCGGCGGGCGACCAGAGGCGCTGCCTCTGGACTCCGCAATTTTTTTGTTATGGGGTGTGCCACCACCCGTGTGTCTGCGTCGGTCGCCGGTCCTTTTGCGCCATGGCCGCAGTGCGGTTTCTTGCCATACATACAGTATGCCTGCAAAACCGCACTTTGCCCTGACACAAAAATCCGCGCCGACCGTTCTTGCCAACGGGTGGCGGCACACCTAAAATCGAGTAAAACTTTTAATTAGCGGATGGCATCCTGCAACTGATGCAGGTCTTCTGCGTCGGGGTGGGACAAAGCCGCGTCGAAGTTCTCCAGCATTTGGGTTCGGCGGGGACTGTCCTCCATGGCTGCATACCGCTGCCGCACGGTCATGGGCATACGGCCCTGGCACAGATGATGACCCAGCACCGTCACGCCGGCGGGCAGCAGCGTTTCCACCCGGTGGGCAATCTGCTCAAAATACTCGGCGCTGCCGCCGAACCCGGCGGTACCGAACAAAAATACTTCCTGATTGGTCAGCTGGGCCAAAAAGGCGGCGGTATCGCCGTCACAGGTGCCCTTGTCGGTCCAGAAGCCGATGTACAGCCGTTGTGCGGCCAGGGCCGCCGCGTCCGGCGGGCCGAAATAGCAGCAGTCCTCCGGCGGAAGCACCTCCCGAATGGCATCGGCCAGGGCCTTGGTATTGCCGGTGCGGCTGCTGTAAACAATAGCGTATGACATGTTGTGCATCTCCTTATGATGTCGGATGCCTCTTTACGTTCTCTTTATGCTGCAACAGTATACCGCCGCCCGGTGGAAAAGTCAAGGTATTGCGCCGCCGGTGCCGTTGGAGTATAATATAAAATAGTATCTGAAATGCAGGAGGCCGTCATGGGAAAGTTCTGGGGACACCTATCCACCATCACCAGGCACCGGACCTTGGTGATGATTCACTGTTTCAAAGTGGGGCTGTATTGGCGTGGTCTGACCCACGATTTGTCCAAATATTCTCCCACGGAGTTTCTGGTGGGCGTCCGCTACTACCAGGGTAACCGCAGCCCCAACACGGCGGAGCGGGAGGACAAGGGCGTGTCCACGGCGTGGATGCACCACAAGGGCCGCAACAAACATCATTTTGAGTACTGGACTGATTTACAAATTGGAACCCGTCAATATGTGCCGGTGCCCATGCCCACGGAATATCTGGTGGAGATGTGTATGGACCGGATTGCCGCCTGCAAGACGTACAACGGCGCGGCCTACACCTGTGCCGACCCGCTGCACTATCTGGAGCGGGCTATGGAGTCCTCCCTGATGCATCCGGACACCATGCGGAAAACCCAGTTTCTATTGAGTATGCTGGCCGAGCGGGGAGAGGACGAGACCTTCCGCTATATTCGGAACCATGTGCTGCGGGGGGAGGATTTCGCCGCCGCGGCCCCACAGAAATGAGGAACCTATGCAGAAAACGTATATCACCACCATGCCCGACAAGGCGGGCGCGTTTCTCAAAGCCAATCAGATTATTGCCGGTCACGGCGGCAATATTGTTCGGGTCAGCTATAACAAGGCCGTAGACCTGCACACGCTGTTTTTGGACGTGGAGGCCGATAAAAAGCAGTTACAGAAAATCACCCAAGACCTGGGGGACATCGGCTATCTGGCCAATGAGAATAAGATTCCCCAGCGGGTCATGCTGGTGGAGGTGCGGCTGTTGGATGTGCCCGGCGCCCTGACGCCGGTATTGGAGCTGTTGCAGCGGCACCATATCAATATCTCGTACCTCAACGCCCAGCAGAGCGGCACGCCGTACCAGCAGATTCGTATGGGCCTGTATATTGAGGAACCCGCCGTTATGAAACAGCTGTTGGATGAAATGTCGGCCATCTGTGATGTAAAGATTCTGGAATACAGTGTCACCGAGAAGATTCTGGACAGTACGGTGTTTTATATTGAGTTTGCCAATGAAATGCGGGATATTCTGGGACTGGACCGGCGGCAGACCAACCAGTTTATCATTGAATCCAACCGGATTATGCAGATGTTGGATGGTAAGGACCAGGCGCCGTTCAAATCTTTTGACTATATCCGCCGGTTTGCCCGGTTTATCGCCGGTCACCGCGGCAGCAATTACCAACCCATTATCAGCCAGCGGCGCATGAGCCCTCAGGTCATGGGATATATTGTGGAGCCGCCCTGCGGCAGCAACACATATTTGCTGGACGACGGCAAGGAACTGTTGTGCATCGACGGCGGATTCCGGTGCTTTTTGCCGGAATTGCAGCCCATTCTGGAGAGTATGATTCCCGGCTTTTCCACCCGGAAAAAGACCGTGGCGCTGACCCATGGCGATATCGACCATACGGGCCTGCTGTCCATTGCGGACCGGGTGCTGCTCAGTGAGAACTGCTATCGGAATTTCGTGTTGGAGCGGGAGGGGAAAGCCGATTACCGGGAGCAGAACCCCCTCCACGCGCCGTATTGCTGCCTCAGTAAGATTATCACGGGCTATACGCCGCCAGAGCTGGACCGGATGGAGATTATCGGGCGGAAGCTGGACGGGAAAACCCTGTCCCATATCGGCGCGCTGGACTTTGCCGACCTGCATTTTGAGGTCTACGAGGGGAACGGCGGCCATGTCCGGGGAGAGACGGTCTATGTGGATACGGAAAACCGGCTGATGTTCAGCGGCGATAATTGGGTGAATATCAAGGGATTTTCGGAGGACCAGATGGCGTTTAATAAGCTGGCGCCGTACCTGATGACCAGCGTCAATATGGATTCCAAGGAGGCCACCGCCTGCCGGAAGCAGCTGCAAAAATGGGCAAAAGGGATGTTTGTCTGCCCCGGTCATGGGATGTGGTTCGAGGCAACTGCTAAATAATCCACACTGCACCCCAAATTGAAAAGTTTTACTCGATTTTTTTCAAAAAATCGAGTAAAATTTTTATCTTTGGGTGCGGTGGTTATTTGCCGCAGGATTTACAATAGGGGGCCAATGTACACTGGTCACACTTGGGGGAACGGGCCGTACAGACGGCCCGCCCATGGAGCACAATCCGATGACAAAAATCCGAGGTTTCCTCCTTGAGCAGCACCTTCCACAACTGCTGCTCCACCTTCACCGGGTCCTTACCCTTGGCCAGACCCAATTTATTGGTAATCCGGATGCAATGGGTGTCGCAGACCACGGCGGGCTGATGGTAAATATCTCCCAGCAGCAGATTGGCCGTTTTCCGGCCCACGCCGGGCAGCTTCAAAAGGTCGTCCATATTGTCCGGCACCTTTCGCTCAAAGTCGCTGCGGAGCATCTGACAGGCCAGCACAATGTCCCGTGCCTTGTGGCGGTAGAAGCCGCAGGTCCGGACATATTCCTCCACCTCGGCAATGTCCGCGTCGGCGAAATCGTCCAGGGTGGGGAACCGCTCAAACAGCGCCGGGGTGACCAGATTCACCCGCGCGTCGGTACACTGGGCCGACAGCCGCACGGCAATCATCAATTCATAATCCTTCTGATAGTGCAATGCACACAGGGCATCGGGGTAGGCGACTTTCAGCGCTTCGATGATGCCCGCCACCCGTTCATTCATTCTCATGGTAAATTCCTCATTTTCTATCAATGGTTTTTCACCATCATACCACAAGTTTCGACCGGTGGAAAGATTGCGTTTTTTGGAAGACAAGGATATAATATATAGAATTGCTACAGGAGGTGGTTTTTGTGTATCGACCCCTGGCCGACGCCATCCGGCCCCAAACGCTGGAGGACGTCTTCGGTCAAGACCATATTCTGGCCCCTGGGGCCATGCTGCGCCGGATTATTGAATCCGGCAGCATCCCCAATCTGATTTTCTACGGACCGTCCGGCGTGGGCAAAACCACCGTGGCCAATATCATCGCCAACCGCACGAAACGAAAACTGTGCAAACTCAATGCCACCACGGCTTCCTCCCAGGATATCCGGGACATTGTGGCCCAGCTGGGTACCATGATGGCCCCCAACGGCATTTTGCTCTATCTCGATGAGATTCAGTATTTTAATAAGAAGCAGCAGCAATCCCTGTTGGAGCACATCGAAAACGGCAATATCACCCTCATTGCCTCCACCACGGAAAACCCCTATTTCTACATTTATAATGCCATTTTGAGCCGGTCCACGGTTTTTGAGTTTAAGCCCATCACCCCCGAGGGGGCTTTGCAGGCAGTCCAGCGGGCCAAATCGTATCTGGAACAGCGGGACGGCGTCACCTGCACTGCCGAGGAGGGGGCCTGGGAGCATGTGGCCACGGCCTGCGGCGGCGATCTCCGCAAGGCCATGAACGCCGTGGAGGTATTGTTCTCCACCGGCAACGACGGCAACGGCTCCGTCCATATCACCCTGGACGATGCCAAAGCCATCACCCAGAAGTCCGCCATGCGTTACGACCGGGACGGCGACAGCCATTACGACATTCTCTCAGCCTTTCAGAAATCCATCCGGGGCTCCGACCCCAACGCCGCCGTCCACTATCTGGCCCGGCTCCTGGAGGGCGGCGATTTGGCGTCGCCCACCCGGCGGCTGCTGGTCATTGCCGCCGAGGACGTGGGTCTGGCCTATCCCCAGGCCATTGCCGTGGTCAAGGCCTGTGTGGACGCGGCGTTCCAGCTGGGTCTGCCCGAGGCCCGGATTCCGTTGGCCGAAGCGGCCATCTTCCTGGCAACCTGCCCCAAATCCAACTCAGGCATCTGCGCCATTGACGCAGCCATGAAAGATTTGAAGCACGGCAAAACCGGTGAGATTCCCGCCCATTTGAAGGATTGCCACTACGGCGGCGCAGCCAAACTGGGTCGGGGCCTGACGTACCAGTACGCCCATGATTTCCCCAACCACTACGTCCAGCAGCAGTATTTGCCCGACGAGCTGAAAGATGTGGTTTACTACGAGTACGGCCCCAATAAGACGGAGCAGGCCGCCAAACGGTATTGGGATGCCGTCAAGGGGTCAGCGGGGGAAGACGGTCCGTAGTCTGGCGTTGGACGGGCTGTATTCCCAGTATTCCAAATGGCCCTCGGTTTGGGTGTAACGGAGGACCGGCGGCGGCAGCAGCGCCGGGTCCAGGGTGTCGAGAATGCTCAGCTTGATTTTTTGCCGGTCCGGCAGAATGGCCTTGATGTAGGCCGATACCACCTGACCGGGATGCAGCGTGTCATCAGCTTCGGCCAGCCCGGAGAGATTGGGTGTCAGCTCCAGAAAGACGCCATAGGGCTGAATGCTGCGGACAATGGCGGGGACTGTCTGACCGGTCTGGAACCGGGCGGCGTTTTCCTCCCAGGTACCCAGCAGCTCCTTGAGGGTCACGGTGACGCGGCCCGCGTCCAGGTCTTGACGCTGGAGGACCACATACAATTCCTGTCCCACGTCAAACCGGTCGCTGCCATGGCTGATGCGGGAAACAGAGATGTTTTCCAGCGGCAGCAGCGCCGGAACGCCGCAGCCTACGTCGCAGAACACACCGAAGGCGGTGGTGTTGGTCACCACGGCGGGCAGAATGTCGCCGGGCTTTCGCTCATACAGCAGATGGTGGAGGGCGTCCCGCTGGACGGCGGTCCGGGACAGGACAATGGGGCCGTGGTCGGGGATGGCTTCAATGCGGCAGCAGACGGCCTTACCCACCCGGCTGAGAATGGCGATTTCCCGGACGGTGCCCTCAGCGATGCCCAGGGCCGCCTGCTCCCGGGGGATGACGGCGGGGAGCCCGCCCAGGGACAAATGGAGATTGTGGTCCTCATCGCACCAGAGGGCGGGGACCGTCAGCACAGCGCCCTGCTCCATCCAGCGGCGCAGCTGCTCCAGGGTCACGGCGTCCAGGGGCGTGGGGGCCTGCATGGACTCCGGCAAATACGGTTGCATAGGATTCCTCCCTTTGTTTTTCCCATACTATGCAGGGAAAGAGGAAAGGGTTTTTGACAAGAGACAGGAGGAAGAAATATGGACATTCGATTGGGAGATATCCTCGTTATGAAGAAGCCCCACCCCTGTGGAGAAAAGAAGTGGCTGGTGCTGCGTACCGGCATGGACTTCCGGCTCCGCTGTACCGGCTGCGGCCATGAGGTGATGCTGCCCCGCAGCAAGGCGGAAAAAAATATCCGGGAAGTTCTGCGCGACAGCGACGGAAAAGCCTGACGGATGCTGTGCGGTCGTGACGGGAACGGCGCGGCGGCGTGACAATTTGATAGAAGATGACGAGCGAACGGTCGCGCTTCCTACGGGAAATGCGACCGGTTTTTTTGCCCTCCGGGGCTATACTTTGTCCAGGAAGGCAGGGGGTGCAGCGGTGACCATCTATGTGGACGGATTGTTTTTGCTCAATACGGTGCTCAATGGCCTGCTGCTGCTGGGGACGGCCCGGCTGGGCGGTGCGGCGGTGGTCTGGTGGCGCATCGTCCTGGGAGCCGTGCTGGGCGGCGGATATGCCGTGGCGGCGCTGGTGCTGCCCTGGCCGGCGGTATCCGGTCTGGCCGGAAAACTCCTGTCGGCGGTAGCTATGACCGTATGTGCCTTTGGGTTCCGGCGGCAGACGGTAAAGCTGGGCGGCGTCTTTCTGGCCCTCAGCGCCGCCCTGGCCGGGGTGGTTCTGGCGGTGGTGGAAATCATGGGTACGGGGCTGATGCTGGTGGACGGCGGGGCGTACTATCCCGTCAGCGGGAAGGCGCTGCTGCTGACGGCGGCGGCGGTGTACGTCCTCAGCCGGACCGTGTTCGCTCAGCTGGTGCGCCATACCGGCGGTGAGGTCTTTCCGCTGGAGCTTCGCTCCGGCTCCAAGGCCGTCAAGCTGACGGCCCTACGGGATACGGGCAACACTCTGCGGGACCCGGTGACCAATGAGGAAGTGGTGGTGGCCGAGTGGCAGACGGCACGGGGCTTGCTGCCGCCGGAGGCGGCGGCGCTGGTGGACGCGGCGGCGCTGCGGAATCCGGCGGAGCTGCTGCCCCGGCTGCTGACGGCCATGCCGTCGGGAAAATGGCGATTGATTCCCTTTCGGGCCGTAGGCGTCAGCGGCGGCATGCTGCTGGCCATGCGGTGCGATGCGTTGCGCATAGGCAAACGGACCGTCCGGGGCGGCGTGGTGGCCTTTTCGCCCACCCCCGTTTCCGACGGCGGCGGATATACAGCGTTGATAGGAGGCAGCATATGAAAGCAATGGTATGGAATTGGCTGGTGCGGCTGGGGGTGGTCCAGCCGGGGAAAATCATGTACATCGGCGGCAGCGACGTTCTGCCCACGCCGCCCAAAGGGGAGGAGGAGCAGGAATTGCTGCGCCGTCTGGCGGAAGGGGACGAGGGGGCAAAGTCCACACTGATTGAGCGGAATCTGCGATTGGTGGTGTATATCGCCCGGCGGTTTGAGAATACGGGGGTCAATATCGAGGATTTGATTTCCATTGGAAGCATCGGGCTGATTAAAGCCGTGGGGACCTTCCGGCCGGACCGGAATATCAAGCTGGCAACCTATTCGTCCCGGTGCATCGAAAATGAAATCCTGATGCACATTCGGAAAATTTCCGGTCAGAAGGCCGAGGTCTCCTTGGATGAACCCATCAATACCGATTGGGACGGCAACGAGCTGCTTCTGTCCGATGTGCTGGGAACCGATGGGGATACGGTGGTGCGGCCCATGGAGGAGCGGGTGGATTTGCAGCTGCTCCATCAGGCGTTGGAGCGGCTGTCGGAGCGGGACCAGCGCATTGTCACCATGCGGTTTGGATTGGGGGGCCGCCGGGAGCAGACCCAAAAGGAGGTGGCCGATTCCATGGGCATTTCCCAGTCCTATATCTCCCGGCTGGAGAAGCGGATTATGGTGCGTCTGCGGCGGGATATTCTGCGGCAGACCAATGTATGATATCGAAAAAGGACGTATCGATAAAGAAAGATGGAAATGGGGATTGCCAAAGGGACGCGTCGATGGTATAATAACAAACAAGTGGCGGAAGGGAAAACCGCCACTATGTTTTGTGCAAGGGGTGTGTCTGTCATGGCGCGCAAAGAGATTTCCAAGGCGATGCTGAAGCGTCTTCCGGTGTATCTTTCCTATTTGAAATCCCTGCCGGACAGTGGGCATACCCACATTTCGGCCACGGCGCTGGCGTCGGCGCTGAGTATGGGAGAGGTGCAGGTTCGGAAGGACCTGGCCACGGTGTCCAGCGGCGGCCGGCCCAAGGTGGGCTATCTGCGGGAGTCCCTGGTGGCGGACCTGGAGGAATTTCTGGGATACGGCAACAGCAATAACGCCGTCATCATCGGTGCGGGCAAATTGGGTATGGCCCTGATGGGCTATAGCGGGTTTGCCGAATACGGACTGAATATTGTGGCGGCATTCGATACCAATCCGGCTCTGGTGGGGCAGGAGAGCAGCGGCAAGGCCATTCTGGCGTTGGAGCAGCTGCCGAAGTTCTGCCAGGAGCAGAATATCAAGATCGGCGTCATCACAGTCCCGGCGGAGCGGGCTCAGGAGGTTTGCGACCGGCTGATTGAAGCAGGCATTGCGGCCATCTGGAATTTTGCCCCCACCCATTTGGATGTTCCGGAGGACATTCTGGTGCAGAATGAGAATATGGCGGCATCGCTGGCGCTGCTGTCGAAGCACCTGAAGGAACACATGGGCAAACAGGGAAAATAAAAAAATTTAAGTGCTTGATTTTTTCGAGAAGATCGTGTATAATCATTGGCACATGCCGGTGTGATGGAATTGGTAGACGTAGCGGACTCAAAATCTTGTTCGTCCATTCACAGGCGTTTTTGTAGGACCCTTGGTATTACAGCATATTTTCAACTGAATAACAGCATTTGGTTTTAATATCCCTCCCGCATATCCCTCCAAAATCAGAGATATGCGGGACACAGGGAATTAAAATATAAATGCCGGTGTGGCGGAATTGGCAGACGCACCGCACTCAAAATGCGGCGGAGCAATCCGTGCCGGTTCGAGTCCGGCCACCGGCACCATAATTGCAAAACGGTATAGATGCCACTGGCGAAAAGCCAGTGGCATCAACCGTTTCCGGGCTTTTTTCGGTTCGTATTTTTTTAAGTTGTTCCATAGATGCCAACCACCTTTTTAAAGCGACTGGCGGGACCCGAACCCCCAATTTGCTGGTGATTGGCGAAAAACAGAGTATCCAGCGCCCTTTTTGAAGCAGCAATTTTCAAAAAGGGCGCTATTTTTTACCAATAGAATACACAATGTTTTAGGCGTCAATTTGTTGGTCGTAACGAACCAACAGATTGGCGCCTTTTTTGCTTTCAGACAAATCAAAAAGGGCACCAAACATAGGAGGAAAGCAATATGAATAGAGAACAGTATTTTGAGGAGCTTGGCATTGCACTCCGACGGGAAGGATTTTCCGTGCTGCCAGAGCAGGGTGGCCTGCTCCCGGTGGAATGGGATGGCGCACCGCTCTGCCGGGTCACTGAGGGTGCCGGCGTCCGCTATGCCCAGGAGGACACTGCCACCGCTGAACGTGAGCAGGCTTGCAAACGGGTCTCAAAGCTCGCTGGCACAGTAATGGAATATCTGCAGCGAATGGAGCAGGCGCCTCAGCTGAAAGCGCAGAGCCTGACCGGGGACTACCGGACACTGGCCGAGTTCAATGGAACCGTATTGGCCGGACATCCGACCGGGAATGGCGTTGTATTCGTCACCTGGGACTGGAGCTGCGATCACACGGGCTTGAACAACGGGCACTACTATCAGGAGAATTATGAGGGGGCAAAGCAGGACTTTGCCGTGCGGTCCGGCCTAATCGACGGGCGGCAGTTGTTCGACCACCAGCAGCTTACGGAAATCTACCGGTGCTGTGCGGATACCTTGGATAACGGGTATGATCTGACCAGGGAACAGGAGTTGTGTATCAGAAGCGTTCAGGATCAGATCGAGAGCAGAATGCCTGACATTGTCAATCAGCTCGGAGAGCAGAGGCAGAACACGACAAATTCATACAGCCAGGAGCTGACTATGTAATCCACCCGGCGCCGGAGTTTTTAGAAATAAAACTCCGGCGCTTTTTTTATTTCACCTTGGAAAGGATGGTATGGAAACACATGATAGAAGCAATTCTGAGTAATCCGGGCCACCCCGAGTACGGTGTGGCGACAATCCCGTTTCCCATTCCAAGAGAACAGTATGACCACTGCGTTGCGCTGCTGGAAGCACTGGAGATTGGAGACGTTTCCGCATCCGATTGTTATGTGGACGAGCTCCAAAGCAAGTGGCCTGTTCTGGACCGGCTGCTCCACACCCGGATCAACCTGGATGAACTGGACTATTTGGCCAAGCGGCTGGATAGTTTCGACCATGAAGAATTTCTGCAATTTCATGCCATGGCAGACAAGCTGGAACTGACTAGTATGAAAGACCTGATCAATCTGACATTCTGCTGCCAGCAGGTAACCGTGATTCAGGATTTTTGTAATCTGGAGGCTGTCGGCCGAAGTCACTACCTCAATACGCATGGCGGATGTGCCGACATCGAGGAACTGAAAAATCTGGATGGTGAGGAAACAGCGCTTCTCTTGATCGAGGGCGGGGAAGGGACTGTTACACGTTATGGCGTTGTCTATGACAACGGCATGAAGCTGGAACCGCTCTATGACGGTAAACAGTTTCCCGCGTATCACTATGAAGCGGATTCGATTCTGGTTGGACTGAGCTCCAGACAGGAGCCGGAAGATACCTCAAATATCACCTGGCTTTGCCTGCCAGCTTCCAGATGCCAGATCGAACGGGCGGCCCGCCGCTCCGGTATCATGGACTGGAACGATGTACGCATTCAGATTGAAGAAAACGCTTTTCCGGCGGAGGTTCATGCGGTGCTGGATCTCCCGAACGAGGATATTTTTGACCTCAATGAACTGACGCTTGCGGTAAACCGTCTCTCTGAATTCAACCGCAGAAAGTTGGGCGCGGTAATTCATGCGACTGCGCCGGAGAGTGCCGGTCAGATTTGCCTTCTTGTGGATCAGCTGGGGCTGTTTTCGTTTGCTCCCGGTGCACAAACCCCGGAAGAGTACGGAAAATATCGGATCCGGGAATCAGGGCGCTTTGCATATGATCCCGAGCTGGAGGAGTTCTACGACTATGAAAAGTATGGACGGCAGCACATGGCACAGGAGAACGGCGTATTTACCGACCTGGGCTACCTGGCCTATCACGGCAGCCTGGGACTGGAGGAGCTGATGATGGGCGGCGATCTTGAGGAAGCACGGGAACCGGATCAGCAGATGGGAGGGCTTTCTTGACGCATTTGCTGCACCACCGGACAGCCTGTCCATCTTGCCCGGATGCAGGGGCGGTTTTTCGTTGGTTTCTGTGAATGGCTATTTCGGCAGCACCCCAGTATGCTTTGCTTACATCCCAAACTCGAAAGGAGACATCATATGGACGCAACGCGCAACCTCTGCGCACAGATTCCCATCTCCCTCCACGCCAAGGTCCTGGAGGAAAAAGCGTCGCTGGACCTGACGCTCAGCGAATATGTGACCAATATTCTGAGAGAACATTTTGAAGGAGGAAAGCCCATGACAGGAGGTACAAAAACCCTGGCGTTTCAGATTCCGGAAGAGCTGTTTCAGCGTCTCAAATCCCATCTGGACGCACAGCAGCAGCGCACAGGCAGAAAAGTCAGCCAACGAGAATTTATTGTCGGTCTCATTGAACAGGCACTGGCAGACGCACAGACGGTGTCGGCAGAATGAAATCAAATCAGACAGTACCAAGGCCGGAGTCCCAAATTGCGCGGGGCTCCGGCCATTTGCATACCACGAAAATGACAGGAGGACAGGATATGGAGACGAACCGTATCACGCAGCAACGGATTCACTGGAATGCAGCGCAGGACAAAACGATGTTCCTGCGTCTCCCTCTGAAAGAACGGGAACGCCGCTGGCTGACGGAGCAGCTGGAGGTTCTGTCGGTAAAGGAACAGTACCAGCTGGCGGCGGCCATCCGCAATACGGAGCAGCTGCGGGAATTGGCAGGCAAAACGGGTTTGGAACTGAGCGCGGCTATTTTGTCCCGCAAACCGGAAGTGGCTGTGGAGGCCATCAACTGCTTTCTGAACCTCCATGACTATGAGGTCTGCTTCCCGGCAGGAAGCTATGAGGAACTGGGCCGCTACCATTTGACCTACGAAAGCGGCGCAGTGGATGATATACGGCCATTCCTGGACGTGGAGCAGTTGGGACGCCGCTGTGCGGAGCTCCATCCGGGATGTTTCCTGGATGACTGCTATGTCCGCCATCCCCAAAGGGAAATGCAGCCCATTTATGATGGACAAACCCTGCCGGCGGCCGAGGTTATGGACTGGAGCCTTCGCCTGAAGCTGGCGTCTCCGGCGGTACCGGAAGGTGTGTGGCTCCGACTGCCGGATGATGCCGAAGTGCTGGATTTTCGCCCGGATGAGATCGACATGGCCCTTCACGCGCTCCAGGCATCATCGATCCGGGAGTGTACCCTGCTGGACGTCCGCTGCATTCTGCCTGAAATCCGGAATCTGATGGATGAATACGACAATCTGGAGGACCTGGTCCGGGACGGAAACAATCTGGGATATCTTCTGGAAGAACAGGGACAGGGTATGCCCCACTTTCTGGAGCGATTCCGCGGTGCGCTGGCATTGGAGCAGTGCGAATCCCTTTCCATGGCACTGGAGATCGGCCAAAACCTGCGGTGCTATGACTTTATCCCCCAGAAAGACATAGAAGCGGTTTCCAGGGAAGCCACTTCAGAGGACCCGCTGGTGTCCGAGTGCCTGGACCACGCGGCATACGGAGCCTATCTGCTGGAACAGCAGGGGTATCAGCAGACCGACAGCGGGGCGTATATCCGCAGAAACGAGCAATTGCTGCAATGGGAACACAACCCGGCCCCCATGAAAATGACAACACTGTAAGTGAGGCGAAACACATGCTGGATCAACCCAGGCGATACTATGCACCGGAGCATTCCCGGGAGCCGCCGAAAAAACCAATCTGCAGCCGGTATGACCGGTGTAAAGACTGTCCTTATCCGTCCCACGGTTTTATCTGCTGGAGCAAGGACGAAGACAGATGCATGCGAACAGACGTTCAGAAACAAATCCATCGAAAGGAGACATGCAAATGAAACCGCAAGAAAAGTATCAACCGCTGTCCGGTACGGCAGGAAAGCCCCCTAATTCAGTGGAGGTTATCGGTCGGGTGACGTTCCTCAATGGGGAGCAGATGGAGTTTACAGACCCACAGACGTATCTTCAGATGATTCGGGAGGAACTGCCGTTCCGGAATACCACGGGATTTCGGTGCGAAACGTTATCCAAAGACCCAGCGCTGCGAAAAGCCGTGGATGATATTCTGCTGGACTTTTCCGGAGAGCAGAATCCGCGGCGGGCCTGCAACTATGGCATGACGCCGGAAGGACTGGAGGCGCTGCACTACGCGGCAGACCCCAATGTGCCCCATACATATGCCTGGTTTGTCATGACCGACTGTAATACCCCACGCGAACAGATGCTCCGGGACCTGACTATGGAAGAAGCCGTTCGGCTCTATGCGGCCAGCGGGCGTCCGGAAAAGCGAATCGGTGTCACCAAGGATGACATTGCCACAGTGGACCTGGTTCACACCGGGGATGGTGTGCAGCGTTTCTTTGCGGACCATGAGACCATGGACAGCTTCCGCAACGATTCTGTCATTGCCGAAGCGGCAGCACAGCTCCGGCAGAGACTGGAGGAACCGGGAATGGAATTCACGATGGGAGGAATGTAGTATGGAAGTTTCCAGAGAATGGCTGGCATTTTTGCGGGAACAGTTTCCGGTAGGCTCCCGAATCCGGCTCCGGGAGATGCAGGATCCACATACACCGGTGCCGCCCGGCACCATGGGAACGCTGGAGTCCATCGATGACGTCGGACAGTTTCACATGAAGTGGGATAACGGGCGATCTCTGGCGCTGACCATTGGCGTGGACAGTTTTACAGTCCTGCCGCCGGAGCCCCAAACCCTCAAATTTTATATGCCCCTCACCGGCGTGCTGTACGGCGAAGACGAATGGGGTGATCGGGAGGAATACGGCTCCGAGCTGGATGGGCAGGATCTCCGCCAGTACGAGACCGTCATCCGGGAGGCGCTGCGGAACAATCAGATGCCGGAGGAAAAACAGCGAGGTCTTATGCACTGGTACGGCGAGAACGACGCCGTAAATGACAAAGTGCTTTCGGCGGTGTTTCAGGTGGAGTCCCGTGCGGGCCAGCTCTGGGGTGTGGCCGAATGCCGGGTACTGGAGACCCTGACGCTGCAGGAACGGGAAACCCTGATGGAGTACCTTTCCGGGCAGGCATCGGACGGCTGGGGCGAGGGTTTTGAGCAGCGCCCCATCTCCGTGGGGGATCAAGAGTTATACGTCAGCTTCTGGAACGACGGTGCGTGGAGCATCCAGACGGAGCAAGAGCGATTTGAAGCGAATATGCAGAATCGTCTGCCGGATATCTGTTGGTCGGTGCTGCCCGGTGAGGGGACACTCATCTGCATCCAGCGGGGAGAAACCGGCTATACCGTCAGTGATTGGAACACCGACGATCCGGAACACAACCGTAAACTTGCCGACTACCGCAACCGAAAGCGCGGCATCACGCCGGAACAGGAGCAGAATATGCTCAACAGTCTGCCTGACTGGGAGATGTCCGGAGCGGACGATCACCAGACAGACACAATGACCGGCGGCATGACGCTGGAATAACCGCTTTCTAAATACAGATCAGACATGGGCCGTTTCCCGAACGGGGCAACGGCCCATGTCTGCCTGCTTTTTTCGGGGAATGGCCTTGAAAAAAGGAGGAACGCATGAGTAAACAACCGTTGCTGACATTTCTGGAAACGTTCTGTGTTGGCCGGAAAAACCGCATCAGCGGGGCAGAGTTGGAGCGAACCGTCGGGATCAGCGCTACCGAGCTTCGCAAACAGGTGAACCGTCTGCGCCGGGAAGGGATTCCCATTGCCAGCGACCGGCAAGGCTACTACTACGCCGAAACAGCCGGCGAGGTCTATGGTACCATCCGGCAGCTTCGCAGCATGATCCACGGTTTGGAAGCTGCCATTCAGGGATTGGAGCAGTCTTTGGATCACTTTGGCATGCAGGGAGGTGAGCGCCATCGCTAGACCCCCTTTTCCCTGGGTGGGCAACAAGGAGAAGCTGGTTCCGTATATTCAGCAGCTTCTGCCGCACCATGCCACCCAGTTTCTCGACGTGTTCGGCGGCAGCGGCGCGGTGATCCTGGCCCTGAAACCCCGGAAGGGCCGGTTGGACCTGTACAACGATCTCGATAACGACCTGACCAACGTCATGTTCTGCATCAAGGAACGGCTTGGGGTACTGTCCAAAGAACTGGATTTCCTGCCGGTTCAGGGGCGAGAGGCCTTCCGGTTCTACCGTGACATTGCCAACCACAAGCTGGAGTTTGAACAGCATCTGGCCGAGGAGATCGCGCTGCTCCAGGATCGCAGCTGCTTCACCGAGGAGCAGGCACAGGAATTGCTGCCGATCCTGCATGGGCGGGCCAAACTCTTCGACGTCTACCGCGCGGCGGCGTTTCTTCTGGCACAGTACGGCAGCTTCAGCGGCACGGGCAACTCCTTTGGCGTCAAGACGGTGAATGTGGATGCCATTCGCGGGCGGCTGCAGGAGGTTTCCAAGCGGCTCCAGAGCATTGTTCTGGAAAACAGAAATGCACTGGATCTGCTCGACGAACGGGATCAGCCCAACGGCGTCATCTACGCGGACCCGCCCTATTACGAAGCGGAAAAGTGCTATAAACCGGAGTTTTCCATGGAGGACCATATTCGGCTGCGGGACCGGCTCCGTACCTGCACTGGGTATGTCATCCTCTCCTATAACGATTGCCCCATGATTCACGACCTGTACGCGGAGGACTTTTTCTTTATCGGGCTCAAGCGCAATAACCCGTTGTCCCAGAAAAAAGGAGCCGTTTACGGGGAACTGTTCCTGACCAATTACGACCCCAGACCCTATCTCAACAGTCAGATGAATCTCTTTGAACCAAACCCCACGGCGAAGGGAGAACTGCTTCTGCTTCACACGCCGAAACACATTCTGAAATCCACATAGGAGGTACCTTATATGATGAAATTGAAACTGCTTCGTTCTGCCGACTCCCAGAAACTTTTGACGATACCGCAGAGCGCTCTGAAACTCTGCGGCATGGCGGAGGAGCCGACACTGCTTCTCCGCACAGACAAGGCGGTTATGGTTCTGCTGAAACCGGAAATGACGGCCATGGAGCTGATCCAGACCACCGGCGCTCTGCGGCAGCTGGCGCTGGAACTGACGGTACATCTGGCCAAACTCTGCGGATCGTGCAGCGATTGCGCGGAGGGCAGTTGTCCCTGTGAAGGCGATCCGCTGCAGCTCCCGGACCATATCCGACAGGAAGCGGGAATCCCGAAGGAGGCCAAGCTGTGTGCCTGCGTGGACCGGGAAACCCATGCGGTGACGGTATCCCAGGCAGATCACCGCTATGATCTGGAGGATGTGCCAGAAACGGACATGGCGCTTTTCCGGGCAGTCCGTACCTGTCTGGGAGAGCTGGAGGAACACCTGATGGCGGAGGATATTGTCTATGGAGAATGAGATATATCTCTACCGCAATTCCCTGGAAAATGCCAGGAAGAACAATGAAATTTCTCTCTGGCAGGCCAGCCACCAGGCCAATGTAGCCTGTAAAGAGGCCATTGAAGCAGCTATCCGGCAGAACTTTGACGGCATGTTCTTATCCGCGTCCTGTGCCCGCGGCGTCCTGGACCGCTTCGGATTCAAACGGGTTGAATGGGTGCTGGCCAATACCATACAGCAGATGCCTTCGGATGGCCGGTTTCGACACGGCAATCGGGAATGGGCAGAGAAAACTTACATTCCCCGGGATGGCAACCACAACATGGAGTTTGTGGTGACGTCTCATCCGGAGGTGCTGAACGGTTTTGTAACGCAGTACCGGGAAGCCTATGAAACCCTAGGCCTGTTTGGACCGTCGGATTGCCATCCCAACTCCTGGACAACGCTAGACTATACCGGCAAGGTATTGGTCCTCAGCCCGGATACCCTGAAGGAATCCTACTGGTCCCAGGAAAACCAGCTCTGGTATGCCCACGACGGGTTTGGGTGCAGGCCCCACGCCATTGGACGCTCCATCCGCTGCACCTGCCTGGGTGACGGGGAGGAGACTCGGTGGAACCGTACGGATTTTTTGGGCGTGCTGCAGGAAGAACTGCTGCCGGACTGGGCCAAAGAGAAGCTGGAACAGATGCAGGCCGGACAGGCTATCTGGCTGTCCGGCCCGACCATGTGAGGGGACGCCATGGGGAACTACTATATAATAGATGATCTTCGTCTGGGTCCTGGCGGCCTGTTGAAGCGTGGCTGGAACATTACCCGGTTTTCCACGCTGCAGGAAGCTGTGACACAGTATCGCGCCATGCCCCAGACCACGGAAAAATCGTTGGGTTTTACCGACGGCATCCACAGTCAGGAACTGGTGCGGTGCGTGGCCCTCTTTCCCGATGATGTCAGCGGAGAGGACGTGCTGCTCGGGGATATCCCGCGGTCGGATTCCTGGTGGAACAGCCGGGAGGCCGGTTCCGCCGCTGCCTACTGTCGCCGGATGCTCCACCTTCGCTATACGTTACAGGAGGAGCTCGTGCTGCCCATTCCCAAGGGCCGGGGCATTCCCAAACGACTGCGCGGTACCTATCTGTGGCTGAATCTCCGGCAGGAAGAAGATTCCGCCATTCGATGGATCTATGTGGCGGGCCTTGGCTGGCTGTCTCCCCGGCAGTTTACCCAGCGGCCCAAGGGCTATCCGCTGGTACTCCAATACCGGGCGGACTGCATCACGGAAACCGGCGTGATATTTTCGGAGGATATGGAGCCATGGGAATATCAGCGATTGCTGCAGCGAACCAGAGAAAAAAGGGGGAACACAATATGAAAACAACACTTCGCAGATTGGCACTGGCCCTGTCTCTGTCGGCGCTACTTGGCACGTCTGCTCTGGCGGAAGCTGTGCCGGTCACGGACAGCCGACTGTGCTATCCCACCTCGGTAACGCAAAGTGAGGACGGTCTGGAAATCCGCAAGGCGTATGATCTCTCGCCGGAGGAGGATCCCGCCGGAATCCCGCGGTCCGACTTTGAGCAGGACGGCGTCCACTATACGCTTTCGGACCTGCTCAAACAGGAGCTGCCGGAGTATGAGGAGCGGACCCACACCGAGACGGTGACGCTGAACAGTCCCAGCAAAGACATGGGTTCCGTACTGGCCCTGCTGCCGCAGGAAAAGGAATTTATTACGGAGGACGGTATGAAAGGCACCCTATCGCTGCAGCTGGCGACCGTCAAAGTGGAGGTTGCGGGATACGGCAGCACCAGCAAAACCGTATCCACCACCCGATCCTATCCCAATCTGTCCGGCCAGGATACCCAGTATGTGCCCAAATCCATTGAGGAAAACGGAAGAACCATGACGCTGGCATCCATTGATTGGCAGACAGACAACACCGCCAACGTGGACGGCTATGCCATGGGCGACCGCTTCACAGCGGTGGCCACCTACACCGGCACGACCACCAGTAGCTATGTCAAAGGCTATACGGTGACCGCCGACTATACCGGTACAGTCAGCCGGATCATTCTCAATAAAACCCGCTATGTGGCTGTGTTCAAGGGCGAACCACTGGAACCGCCGATGCCGGAAGAGCCACTGGCTGCCCTGCCGGATGTGGAGATGGAAACCGCGAATTCCGGTTTCCCGTGGCTTATGATTCTCATACCCATCGGCGTTGTAGCTCTGTGCGGTATCGGAATCGGAACCGCTGTCATCCTGCACCACCGTCGGGAACAGGAGGACGGCTGTGCGGATGCGGAATATGAAGAGGAGGATGCACCATGAAACGACTGCTGATTCTGTTGGGCCTTGTAATGATGCTGACGTTGCCTGCCGCGGCGCTGGAATACACCATGGAGGCCCCGGATGATTACCTGTTCGGCAGACCCACCAGTGATGACACCATCTACAAGTGGGAAAATCCCAATGTGGACCGAAGCAAGAACGCCGCCTTGCTTCCTCCTGGCTTTGGAACGCCGGAAAGTTACCTGCCCGGCAGCGGAGAACCGCTGACGCCCAATCTGATTGCCGGCGGGACCGGCGGCGGACTGGTATCCCAGATGGGGAGCGTCAACTATCCCAATGTTTCCGGCGGCGGAGCCGGTACGGCCTTTACCACGGTTACCAGTGATCTCTACTACTCCGGCGGACACTTGGGCACGTTGGAGATTCCCACCATCGGCCTGCGTGTCAAAATCTATCAGGGAACGGATGACGCGGCCCTGAAAAACGGCGTGGGCCATTTCACTGAGAGCAGCATTTGGGACGGTAATGTGGCTCTGGCCGGTCATAATCGCGGCGTCAATACTTACTTCGGCCAAATCCATACGCTGGATCCCGGCGACACCATCCGATTGACCACAAAACACGGCGTCAGAACGTACCGTGTCTCCACTGTCTCTATGGTGCAGCAAACAGACCAGAGCGGACTCCTGCCCACAACGAACCATGTACTCACCCTTTATACCTGTGTCCGGGATCAGCCGACCCTTCGCTGGTGCGTCCGGGCGGAACTTGTATAGGATGCTTCCTTTGGCCACTCCTTTTTCTCCACACGACAGCAGGGATTCTTCTCGACTTTTCATCCATTTCCCGATATGGTTTGGTTGCAAAAACAGAAAAGGAGGAATTCCCATGAAACGAACGGTCCCCAGCTTTCTGGCCGGCATCTTCTGCGGAGCCCTGGTGTTCAGCGGCGGTGCAGTAATGGCATCCGGCCTCACAGCCAGCCCGTCCAGCCAGACGATCTATGTGGACGGCAAAAAAGCCAGCCTGACCGCCTACTCCATTCTCGGCAGCAACTATGTGAAGCTCCGGGACATTGGCCGTGCTGTGGACTTCGGTGTGGTCTATGACGCCGCAACCAACACGGTCTATGTGGAGAGCGATCAGCCCTATGTGGAGGAGGTGAAAACAGACGGAACCACCAACGCCGACGGTTCCATTAATTTACCGCAGGGAGATGCTCGCCTGGTTCTCAAGGAAGGAGATGTGATTCGATGCGATGACGGCACCAATTACAAGATCACCGATCTGAGCCATAATCGGGAATATCCGGGGCCGCTGCCCACGGCCACCTGTGACTGGAGCCAGTTCCCGACGCTGGAGCTCCCCAGGGCAGAGGCACGACACCTACAGATGGACGGCACCGACTATCTGTTCATCCGCAATCTCTATGAGACTCGACGGATGCAATACACCCTGTATAACGCCATCGGTTCCAATGAGCAGACTTGGAAAGACGGTAAACTGGTGCTGCGCAGCGACGGCAGCCCTCTGGCCCGGGTGCAGCTGACCATCCCGCAGGGTACGCACTATCAGTCCTTCTGGCCCTGGCGGGCGGAGCAGATCACCCGTGATTTTGAGAGCTGCTCACCGGGCCTCTACCAGCTGGAATCGTGGGACGTCTACGCAGACGGCGTGTTCCAGTATACGGAGTACATGGTGGCAGTCCGCTGAACAATATCCGATCAACCAAATAGCAAAGGAGTATGCAGCCGCATACTCCTTTTTCATACCCAAATAAAGGAGGTAACCATGCATATGAAACGAATCACAGCGCTGCTGTTGACGGTCGTCATGCTACTGAGCATGCTGACCATTTTTATTCAGGCGGCAGGCTCCGAGGAGAAAGCACTGGGTGAAATTCATATTTACAACGGCGGTGAAACCTTGTCCTGTCTGGCCGTCAATAGCCGCGTCCAGACGCTGAATTACGTCTATTACCAGTATCCCAGTACCCAGGGTTACACCAAGGAAATTCCGGCATACTGCGTCAATCCAACGGATGACGGTGTTCCCCAAAAGGTCGGCGTCGGTGAAAGCATCAAGTATATTGCCGCCGAACGGGCTTCAGAACCCCAAGTCATGGGCATTGTCGCCAATGGATTTCCTACGAAAAGTCTGGGCGAGCTGGGACTGCAAAGCAAAGTGGAAGGCTACTACGCCACTAAGATTGCCCTCTGGTGTTACATCATCCCCACCTGGAGCATTGACGCAGTCACGGTCAATCCCAATCTCAGCGGCGAGGCACGAACCCAGGCCGAGCGCGTTCTGGCAGCTGCCAAGCAGATCTATCAGTACGGCACCTGGTGGAGCGAGATTCCCAGCGCCAGCCTGACTACTTCCGCTGACCGGGAACTGGCCTATCCGGTAACTATTGACGGTAAACAATATAAACAGCAGATCTTCACCGTGCATTCTTCCACGTTTGTCAGCGGCATGACCGCATCGGTGGCCTTTGCCGATCCCGGCGCTGTCCCGGCTGGTACTAAAATCGTGGACATGGAAAACCGGGAGATTTCCAAGATCACCATGGAAGGCAGCGGCTTTGACATCAACGGTCAGTTCAAAGTGCTGTATCCCGCAGATGCCGTGGAGGGTCAGAACGGCAGCATTCAGTTTACTATCCGGGCGGACGTTTATCAGTATGGCGTCTACTATGCGTCCTGCGCTGAGGTGGACAAGTACGGCAAGATTCAAAACTATATCTGCGACACGGATCCGACACGTTCTGTCAGTGTGGATGGCATCAGTAAATATGGTGTCAGTGAAACACCGGAGGACCCCGAAACCGGCCTGAAGATCATCAAGGTCCAGGAAGGCACCCAAACGCCGCTGGCCGGTGCAATCTTTGAGGTGAAGGGTCCCGGCGGCGACGTCATTGGACAGTATTCCACCGACACCAGCGGCACCATTGTGGTGCCGTTGACCATTTCCGGCACCTACACCGTCACGGAGATTGTACCGCCGGAAAACCACACCCTGTCCAAGAATCCCACTCAGACTGTCACCGTCAGTTATGGCAAGGTGGCCACGGTCACCTTTGAGAACGCTCCCTACGGCAGTCTGCGCGTCGAAAAGCTTTCCGACACCGGCGACCGGCTGCAGGGCGTTACCATCCAGATCAAGCACATTGAATCCGGAACCACCTACACCCAAAAGACCGAGGCAGGCGGTGCAGCGGTTTTTACCGACCTCAAGCCCGGAGCCTATGAAGTACGTGAAATCGCCGGTATCGACGGCTGGGAGCCTGACATCGATACTGTAGTGACGGTTTCTGTTGCCACCGGCGAAACCGTTACGGCCACTCTCAAAAACAAGGAGCTGCCCGGTCTGCGGATTCTCAAATACGACCGGCAGACCATGGCAGTCATGCCCAATGTGACATTCGAGGTGTTCAAGGATAACCAGTCTATCGGCACGTTCAAGACGAATCAGCTGGGTGAAATCCTGCTGCCCAATCTGGAGCCTGGAACCTATCGCATCGAAGAGCGGCACACCGGCGATGATGAACACATCGTCGAGGCCATGCCCCAGGAGATCGAGTTGGAAGCAGGCAGCGGCATTCTGGAGCTGGTGTTCTTCAACAGCAAAAAGCCCGGTCTGCGGCTCGTCAAGGTGGATGCGGCCAATCCGTCCAAAGTCATTCCCAACGCCGTATTCGAGATCAAGTCCGTGGACGGCAGCTTCGGCCCCCAGGAGTTCACCACCGACGAGAACGGCGAAATCGACCTCAGTAAGCTGGACCCCGGCGCGTATGTGGTGACTGAAAAATCCTGCCCTGGCTACGTTATTGACGAGGCCCAGCGGATTATCCAGTTGGAGCCGGATGAGACCGGCGAGTTCGTGTTTACCAACTCCATCAAGCCCAGTCTTCACCTTGTCAAGTTCAGCGCTGACGGTACCCCCCTGGGCGGTGTGACATTCCGTATCTCCAAAATTGAGGATGGTTCCCACTACTTGGATCGCACGACCAACGAGCAGGGCGAAATCCTCATTTCAGACCTAGAGCCGGGTGTCTATCTGATAAAAGAGACGGCCACCGTTGCCGACCATATTCTGGATGAAACGGAGTACCGCGTGGAGCTGTTCCCCGGCAAGACCAGCACCATCACCATCCAGAACGACAAGCGGCCCAATCTGACCATCCGCAAAACCGACAAGGACACCGGCGAACCCATTCCCGGCGTGACCTTTACGCTGAACTATGCCGACGGCCCCACCATCACCACCGAGCCCACCGGCGAGGATGGCACTGTGACCATCGAGAACCTGCTGCCCGGTGTATACACCGTCACTGAACAGAGTGTCCCGGAGGGCTACATTCTGGACACCACGCCCCAGCAAATCACTCTGGAGCCGAACCGCGACGCCACCGTGCAGTTCCAGAACTACAAGCGCCCCACATTGACGATTCATAAGGTAGACATCAATGGCAACGCTCTGACCGGCGCAATTTTCGAGGTGAAAACCAAGACAGGCGTGAAAATCGGTGATTTCCCCGTCGGCCCGGATGGCTCCATCACCATTGAAAACGTCCATCTGGACGAGGGCTATTACATCGTCACGGAGATTCAGGCCCCGGACGGCTACATTCTCGATTCCACGCCCCATGAGGTCTATCTGCGGCCTGGTAAGACTACTGAAATCACCATCGAGAATGAGAAAAAGCCGGGACTGACCATCCGCAAGATTGATTCTGTCACCGGCAACCCTCTGAAGGGGGCAAAATTTGAACTTTGGGTATCCAAGGACAATACCGAGGACGGCACATTCCAAAAGCTGGATCAGAACTACTACTACACCGATGAGAACGGCGAAATCCATCTGGACAAGCTGGATACCGGCTGGTACAAGGTGGTGGAAGTTGAGCCGCCCACAGGCTACGCGCTCCGCGATCCTTCTGAGCAGATCATCTATGTGGACAATGACAAGGCCGTGGAGCTGATTTTTAAGAACACGCCCCTGTCTGCCCTGATTGTCTGGAAGTTTGATTCCAAGACCGGCGAGGCCCTGGAGGGCGCGGTATTCCAGGTCAAGTATCTGGGCGGCACGTCCGGCAGCGGTGGCACCGTCATCGGCACCTATAAGACCAGTGCCAACGGCAGCTTTACCGTCACCGGCCTGGAGGCTGGCACCTACGTCGTGGAGGAAATCGCCGCGCCGGATGGTCACGTCATTGACACCGCACCCCAGACTGTTTTTATCTCCGGTAAGGAACAGGATGTGGTGCAGCTCTATTTCGGCAACTCTCCCAATGGAAGTCTGCTGATTAAAAAAATCGATGCAGTGACCCATAAGCCCCTCAGCGACGTAGAGTTCATGGTTACAACCGCAGACGGCACCGTGGTGGGGGACGCCAACGGAAAGTTTGTCACCGACAGCGCCGGTACGATTCTCATTGAGGATATCGACCCCGGCACCACACTGGTCGTCAAGGAAACCAGGGCCAGGGACGGCTATTTGCTGGATAACACGCCCCAGACTGTCAAAATCAAGTCCGGCGAAACGGTGACACTGGAGTTTCGCAACCAGCCCAAAGGCAATCTCATTATCAATAAGCTGGATTCCGTCACTAAGGCCCCGCTGGAGGGCGTCGAGTTTGAGCTGACGTACTCGGACGGCTCTTATGTGGATGCCGAGGACGGTACCCTGTCCAGCAAGGGCCTGTATACCACCGATGAAAACGGCCAGATCATCCTGTCCGGTCTGACCGGCACCATCGTCGTGACCGAAACCAAAACCATTGAGGGCTACACCATCCATGAGGAAACCCGCACGCAGATAGTGGTAGTCAATCCCAACGACACCCAGGTGTTGACGTTCTACAACGACCCCGTGGGTGGCGTGGAGATCATCAAGGTGGATGCAGCGGATAAAACGGAACGTCTGGGTAACGCCACATTTGAGATTCGCAAGATGGATGACGCCCTGGTGGATACGGTAACCACCGACAAGAATGGCCGTGTGTTCCTGTCTCTGGAGGATGGCTCCTACTATGCCGTGGAGATCGAGGCCCCGGAGGGCTATAAGCTGGACAATACGCCCCATTACTTTGAGGTAAAGAACGGTAAAACCAGTAAGCTGACCATTACCAATACGGCCATATCGGGTATCATCATACACAAGATCGACAGCACCACCGGCAAGGGGATCTACGGGGCGACATTCCTGCTGTATGATGCAAACAATAACCCTGTGGGCGAGTATACCAGCGATAACCAGGGCTATGTCTACATTGAGAATCTGGAATCGGGCCGCTACTATCTGCGGGAGCTGGAGAACGAGGGTTACATTCTCGATACTCAGCGCAAGACCGTCAATGTAAAGTCCGGTGAAACGACCCTGGTGGAGTGGGAGAACACCCCCATTACAGGACAGATTCAGATTATCAAGAAGTCCGCCGACTACAACCCCACCAATGGTCTGCCTGCCGGTACCCTGCTGGAAGGCGCAATTTTTGAGATATACGACAAGGCCGGCAATCTGGTGGACACCATCCGCTCCGACAGTCGGGGACTGGCTGTGTCCCGTCCGCTGCCCCTGTCCCGGTACACCATCCGGGAGGTGAAGGCTCCCGCCAACTACGGCGTCAATGGGACGGAGCTGACTGCCTATCTGGAACATGAGGGACAAATTGTTCGGTTTGAAGTGACCAACAAGAGTCTCCAGACCGGTGTGTCCATCAAGAAGACCGGTTATGTGGAGGTCATGGCTGGGCAGCAGATCCGGTATGACTTCTCCGACATCGGCAACGATTCCAACGTGTCGCTGGAGTCGTTCTACTGGAGAGACACGCTACCGGTCAGCGCGGTGCGGCTGAATAAGATCGTAACGGGTACTTACAACGCCGCGGGAACGTACAAGGTTCTTTACCGGACCAATCTGACCGGCGCCAACTACCGGACGATGTACGACAATCTCAGCACGCAGAAGAACTATGTGCTGGATGCTTCCTCAGCGGTGTTGGGGCTTGCTTCCAACGAGTATATCACGGAATTCATGGTCACATTCGGCGTTGTTCCGGCTGGATTTTCTCAGGTGACAGCGCCGCAGGTCTACTGCAATGTACTGCCCGGGCTTTCCGGCGGTTTGCAGTTTACCAATACGGCGGATGTCGGTGGTGTCTATGACAAACAGTGGATTCAGGCAGTATCCCGGTGGGTGACAAGGGTCTACGGACCCACAAAACCGCTGCCTGTGACGGGTTATTAAGGAGGAAACAGATGAATCGAATGAAGAAAATCCTGCGGGTGGCCGGTATGGCCGCCCTGATGCTGACCATTTTCAGTATTCCGGCTCTGGCAGACGGCGATGTGGCCGGCGCGGTGGAGCAGACCTGGAACGACGCTTCCGAGCAGATCAAGAGCGTGGTAGACAATGTGGTGTTCCCGGCCCTGGATATGGTGCTGGCCATTGCGTTCTTTGCCAAGCTGGGCATGGCCTACTTTGACTACCGGAAACATGGCCAGTTTGAGTGGAGCGGCCCGGCCATTCTCTTCGGCTGCCTGGTCTTTACCCTGACCGCGCCCCTGTATATCTGGGACATTGTGGGCATCTGATCCCGGAGGTGACATCGCTTGTTTATCTGGGATTTTGTAGCGTCCACCGTCCTCAACGAAATCCTCGACTGGTTTTATGGTCAGATCGTGGGCTTTCTGGGAGATTTCTTTGCCCAGATGGGCGGCATGGGTGTGGAGCTGTTTGAACTGGAATGGGTACAGGCGGTAGTGCTGTTCTTCTCCCGGCTGGGCTGGTCGCTGTTCGGTGTGAGTTTGGTGGTGGCGGCCTTTGAATGCGGTCTCGAATATACCAGTGGCCGCGGGAACATCCGACAGACCAGCCTGAATGCGCTGAAAGGCTTCCTGGCAGTCAGTCTCTTTACGGTGCTTCCGGTGCGGCTGTATGCGCTGGCCATCTCCCTGCAGGGTACGCTGTCTGCCGGCATCACCGGGTATGGCACCAGCATCGGCTCTGTGGGAGAAGCCATTCTCGAAGACCTGGTAGAGGTGGAAGGCCTCAGCGATCTGGCGGGAGAGAGCTTCTTCGGCCTGGGGAGCATCGCAAGTCCCATCCTGCTGCTGTTCTGCATCATTCTTATGGCCTATGCGGTGATCAAGGTGTTTTTCGCTAATCTGAAGCGGGGCGGTATTCTGCTGATCCAAATTTCCGTGGGCGCACTCTATATGTTCTCCATTCCCAGAGGCTATACCGACGGCTTTACCCAGTGGATGAAACAGGTCATCGGACTGTGTCTGACGGCGTTTTTACAAGCCACCATCCTGGTGGCGGGTCTCATGGTATTTAAGGAGTCGGCGCTCCTCGGCATCGGTCTGATGCTCTCTGCCGCGGAGGTACCGCGGATCGCCGGTACCTTTGGCCTAGACACCACCACCCGAGCCAATATCATGAGCGCCGTCTATACAGCGCAGGCAGCAGTCAACACCACCCGTGCCGTGGCCAGTGCGGTGGCAAAATGAGCGATGATGCGATTGCGCTGACCATGGGCAGTTTGTTTGATGGAATCGGCGGCTTTCCACTGGCCGCCATCCGCGCCGGTATTCAGCCAGTGTGGGCCAGCGAGATTGAGCCGTTTCCCATTGCAGTCACAAAATACCATTTTCCGAAGATGCTCCATGTAGGGGATATTACAAAGCTCCATGGCGCTGCGCTGCCGCCGGTGGATATTATCTGCGGCGGCAGCCCGTGCCAGGATCTCTCCGTTGCCGGAACCCGCGCCGGTCTTGCCGGAGCGCGTTCCGGCCTTTTCATGGAGCAGGTTCGCATCGTCAAGGAGATGAGATATGCGGATGCACAACGGGGAAGAACAGCTCTCGATCTACGACCTCGATACATGGTATGGGAGAATGTTCCGGGAGCCTTCTCCAGCGGAACACCAAAAGGCGAGGACTTCCGCATCGTCCTCGAGGAAATCGTCCGAATTAAGGTATGTGATGTATCAATCCCTCGACCTGACACCGGGCGCTGGGAACCTGCTGGGCGAATTCTGCTGGGAACTGCATTCTCCCTGGCGTGGCGATGCCTGGACGCTCAATACTGGGGTGTCCCCCAGAGAAGAAAAAGAATCTTCCTTATCGCAGATTTTGCAGGACGATCCGCCGAACAAATCCTATTTGACCCGCAAAGCCTGTCTGGGGATTCTGCGCAGGGCCATTGAGCGCGGAAAAGGGCTTCCGGCCAAGCTCAAGTGGGCCCTGAAGGTGCAGGCGGGACTTCTCCCATTCATTCAGGATTCCGGACCGGATGGGCCTGATGCATTTGCGGCCAACCAGAGGGATGAGGTGCGGGACCTGCACAATGTGGCCGGCGCCCTGGGTGCGCAGCCGGGCATGAAACAGCAGACTTTCCTGATGGAAGGTGGTATGACGGCGGGATTTTCAGCCGGAGCCGGAGCCACAGCCGGAAGTATTGGGTACGGGGAGGAACTGGCGCCTACTCTGAAAGGCGGCGCCAGCGGCAACAGCATGCCGTCTGTTCTGTGCCTCAATGACCAGGGCGGCGCAAATATGGCTTGCAGCATTGACGTGACGGGAACGCTTCGTGCCCAGGAACACGGACATCAGCCAATGGTCTATGAACACCACGGTATGGACTGCCGCTGCACCGGCCCCCATCCTGTCACACCTGCTGTATCTGCCCAATATGGCACCGGAGGCAACAATACGCCGCTGGTGGAGCAGGGGCCTGTATACTGTATCACCGGCAACGTCGCCGACCACCATGCAGTTTTCAGTCGACAGCGGGTGGATATGTTCAAGAACAGCGAGATAACCAGCACCCAGAGCGCCCGGCAGCATAAGGATGCCACCGATCTGGTACTGCAGGACTTGAACCATCCAAAACTCCTTCGCAGGCTGACACCGCTGGAATGTGAGCGGCTTCAGGGTTTCCCGGATCATTGGACCGACATCCCCAGCGCATCTGATTCCGCACGTTACCGGGCGCTGGGAAACAGTGTGGCGATTCCGTGCGTGGAATATCTCATGACGCGGATTGCCGCAGCGCTGCATATACAGACAGAATCGAGGTGACAAAAGATGTTCTTGTACCCTGAAAACCTGCGGGCCAAGGCCCTGCTCTGGCTTTGGGAGCTGCGCGATGTGGCGGTGATTGGCACCGGATTTCTGCTCTCTGTCCTGGCGCTGACCCAGGGCGGATTTCTGCTGCCGCTGGTGTTGACGGTGCTGTACGCGTTTTTGACCATCCGGCTGGAGAGTGCCAGCGTGATGGATTTTCTTCGCTGCGCCGTGTGCTTCCTTTTCCTGCACCAGCAGTATTATGTGTGGCGGCAGGGTTTCGTTGGAAAATCAGAAAAAGCGTGATAAAATAAAGAAAACGGCAAAAGGAGGCAGAGCTGGTGAAACGGCTGGTATTTCATGTGGATGTCAACAGTGCATTTCTCTCTTGGGAGTCTGCGCGGCGGGTTGCTGCCGGGGAACCGGATCTGCGCACCATCCCGGCGGCCATTGGTGGCGACCCGGAGAAGCGCACTGGCGTCATCCTGGCCAAGTCCATCCCAGCAAAAAAACTGGGCATCCGTACCGGCGAGCCGGTGGGCATGGCCCTGCGGAAATGCCCCGATCTGGTACTGGCGCGGCCGGACTTCCGCCTCTATGAATCCTGCTCCAAAGCCTTTATGGATATCTGCCGCAAGTACGCCCCGGCGGTAGAGAAGTATTCCATCGACGAGTGCTTTCTTGACATGACCGGTACCGGGAACATCTATCCCAATCCGGTAGAGCTGGCCTATCGGATCAAGGATGAAATCCGGGATACCCTAGGTTTTACCGTCAACGTGGGCATTGGCAACAACAAGCTGCTGGCAAAGATGGCCAGCGAATTTGAAAAGCCCGACAAGGTCCACTCGCTGTTTTTGGAGGAAGTTCCAACCAAAATGTGGCCGCTGCCGGTGGGAGAGCTGTTTACCGTAGGCCATGCCACAGCGGAGAAACTGAAAAAGGCGCGGATCACCACCATTGGCGCTTTGGCCCATCTGGAACCCCGGCAGGTGGAAACCATCCTGGGAGCCAAACTGGGCGGCCATCTGTGGAACTATGCCAATGGCCTGGATGACTCTCCCGTACGCACGGAACCGGAACCGGCCAAGTGCTACGGCAATTCCACCACCCTTTCGGAAGATGTGCGGACGGCGGCGCAAGCTCACAAGGTACTGTTTGCCCTGGCCGACAGTGTCACCGCCCGTATGCGGGCTGATGACACCCGGGCCGGCTGCGTAGTGGTGACTATCCGGAGCAATGATTTCAGGGACCGCTCTCACCAGCGGAAACTCCCAGAACCCACGGATCTAACCGGTGAGGTCTATGAGGTTTCCAAGGCGCTGTTCGCGGAACTGTGGGATGGTCATACGCCGCTGCGGCTTCTGGGTATTTCCCTGACGGACCTGTTCCGGGATGGCTGTGAGCAGCAGACATTCTTCCAGGACCCCAAACGGGAACGGGAGCGGCAGCTGGATAAAGCCATGGACAGTCTGCGCAATCGGTTTGGCGCTGATACCATTGTTCGCGGCGCCGCGTTTCAGTCGACGCTTCGAGTGGGACAAAAATATCGGGCACAGATAGAAAACAGAATACACGATACCGACAAGGGCGGCGACTGAACGAACAGTCGCCACTTTTCCTGTTCAGGAGGGATGATGCATTGAAACAATCCGTCAAAAAGGAGCTGCGGCAGCATCAGTCTACACGGCAGCTTATGGGCATCTACCGGCTCACCGAATGCGGCGTCAAGACCGCCGAGGGAGAGCTGGTTTTTTATTTGATTTCCCCGGACAATCTCTCGGTGCTGTCCCGGGATGGAATTCATGGCCGCGTCCGGGCGCTGGGCAATCTTTTGCGCAGCGTGGAGGATGTGCGGATGCTGGCGCTGGACTCACGAGAGTCCTTTCAGCCCAACAAAGCCTACTACAAAACACGACTGGAACAGGAACAGATTCCGGCGCTGCGGGAGCTGCTGCGACAGGATATGGAACATCTGGACGAAATTCAGGCATCCACTGCGTCGGCCCGGGAGTTCGCTCTGGTGTTCCGGCAGGAGGGAAAGGATGCCGAGCAGCTTCGCGGACGCCGCGTCGAGCTGGAAAAACAGATTCGGGATCACGGCTTTCGCGTCCGCCTAGCCGGGAAACAGGACGTCATGCGGCTGCTGGCCGTCTATTACTGTCAGGATGTGACCACTGAGCACTTTGAAGATTACGACGGAGAGAGGTGGCTGGAACATGGCTAAGAAAAAACGCGGCAAACCCATACGGAAACGACCGGCAAAGCCCGTGGAAGCGATGCCCAAGGAATTTCTTGATCTGATCGCACCGGCGGCGGTGCGGTTCCAGACGGATCAGATGATTCTCGGCGACTCCTGCCGCTGCACCCTTGCCATCCGCGGGTATCCCACCTCCACCGAGGAGCTGGCGCTGCTGCGGCATCTGGGAGAGATGAGCGGTGTTCTGGTCCACACCTATATCCGTCGGGTCAATGCGGCAGAGGAGAAGAAAATTCTCCATAACGCTGCCAACAAGAGCCGCATGGAGCGAAGCAACACCAACGATCTTCGGCAGAGTGTGACGGCGGAGGCCAATCTCCAGAACGTGGCCAATCTGATTGCTGACATGCACCGCAATCAGGAGCCGCTGCTCCACTGCGCGGTATTTCTTGAGCTGTCGGCCCGGGACCCCGAGGCGCTGCGATCCCTGCGGGAACAGGTCATGGCAGAGCTGATCCGCAGTAAAATCAGCGCCGACCGGATTTTCCTCCGGCAGCGGGAGGGCTTCCTTGCTTCCAATCCCGCCGGGTCCAACGTCTTTGGCTCCCTCTATGAACGGGTACTGCCGGCATCCTCTGTCGCCAATCTCTACTTCTTCAACTACTCCGGCAAGACGGATCCCCAGGGGTTCTACCTGGGCCGGGACCGGTACGGCTCCAACATCATCACAGACCTGGATCGGCGGGCGGAGGACAAGACCACCGCCAATGTCCTGATCCTTGGCAACTCCGGTCAGGGTAAGAGCTACCTGCTCAAGCTGCTCCTCTGCAACATTCTGGAGAGCGGCAAGAGTGCCGTCTGCCTGGACCCGGAACATGAGCTGGTGGATCTCTGCACCAATCTCAGCGGGTGCTTTGTGGATCTCATGGGCGGTGTCCATCGGATCAACCCGCTGGAACCAAAGGTCTGGGACGTGGAGGGCGAAGACGATCCCACGGCGCCGGCAGCATTCCGAAAGCGTACCCGTTTGTCCCAGCACATCTCGTTTCTCAAGGACTTTTTTCGGGCCTACAAGAATTTCACTGACCAGCAGATCGACACCATCGAGATCATGCTGGAGCGGTTATACAACCAGTGGGGCCTCAGCGATGAGACGGATTTTGCAGCCAGGCGGCCGGTGGATTATCCGGTGCTGGCAGACCTCTACCGGGTGCTGGAGCAGGCGTATGCTGACTACGACCGGGAGGAGCATCCCCTCTATCCCAAAGAAGTGCTGCAGGAGGTACTGCTGGGGCTTCGATCCATGTGCCTGGGGGCTGAGAGCAAATTCTTCAACGGCCCTACCAACATCTCCAGCCATCGCTTTCTGGTGTTCGGTGTCAAGGGACTTTTGCAGGCCGGCAGTAATGTGCGCAACGCCATGCTCTTTAACGTCCTGGCATTCCTCAGCGACAAACTGCTGACCGAGGGCAACACCGTGGCCACATTGGACGAGCTGTACATCTGGCTCTCCAATCTCACCACCATCGAGTACATCCGCAACACCCTCAAGCGGGTCCGCAAAAAGGAATCGGCTCTGATCCTGGCTTCGCAGAATCTGGAGGACTTCGATGTGGATGGCATCCGGGAGCTGACACGGCCGCTGTTCGCCATCCCTACTCACCAATTCCTGTTCAACGCCGGCAGTGTGGACAAGCGGTTCTACATGGACAACCTGCAGCTGGAACCATCGGAGTATGAGCTGATCCGGTATCCCCAGCGGGGCGTCTGTCTGTATAAGTGCGGCAACGAACGGTATCTGCTGGAAGTCCACGCGCCGCCCCACAAGGCACGGCTGTTCGGAGAGGCAGGTGGTCGGTGATGGCAATTTCCGGTGCAGCCCTGGCCAGAGCCGTCGCGGCGCTGGCCACCAACAAAAAACTACAGCGCGGTATGGGATGGTTTCTGGTGGCGATTTTTTCGCCTCTGATTCTTCTGATTGCCTTCCTCTGCTCTCTGGGCAGCGGAACCGCTGAGCATAATAACGCTGCCGCGGATCTTTCCTTCTACGGCGGCCCCATTCCCGATTCCATGCCGGAGGATTACGCCGGGTACATTCGGGAGATGCAGAATTGCCTGACTACGCTGGATGGCGCCATTGCGGAGGTCAACGGGTATATGCTGGATGGCTCTCTGGACAGTGCATTGATCAAGTCCACCTACTATGCGCTCACCTTCGGCGAGGAGGATCTGTCGCTCTCGGCAGCGGATGCCCGCACATTTGCTGACTGCTTTGTGGACTATGAGGAAGAAACGCAGGAACGTGAGGATGGCGTGGATCCGGAGACGGGTGAGACCATTGTGGTCGAGGAAACCGTATTGGTTGCTACGGCAGCATCCATGGACACCGTGTGGGAGCGGCTGACGGAACTGGGGTATCAGCTTTCGGAACCATGGGCGGATAACACGGATGTACTCTATAACCGAATTGCCTATGGCAATGACGGGGGCTACTTCGGAGACATCCAACCGGGCGGCGCGCCCATGACGGAGCTGGATATCTCAGCGTTCGAGAATCCCAATACCAAAAACGCCCACGATCTGGTGGCTTACGCCATTCACGCCTGGGAATCGGGCTGGGGATACGTCTGGGGAAGCTTCGGTAACATTCTCAGCGAGTCCCGGCTGGATGCCATGATGGCGCAGTATCCCGACGGTGTCGGCGGCTATGAGACGTTCATCCGGGAGAACTGGGTCGGGAGGCGTACCACCGACTGCATGGGTCTCATCAAGGGTTACGGCTGGCTGAACCCGGACACGCTGCAAATCACCTACGGCACCAACGGTATGCCGGATGTAAATGCGGACACGTGTTATGCGCAGGCGACTGTCAAAGGACCCATGAACACCATTCCGGATACGCCGGGCCTTGCCGTGTGGCGCAGCGGCCACATCGGCGTGTACATCGGAAACGGTGAGGTCATCGAAGCCATGGGTACCAAGTATGGTGTGGTCAAAACCCGACTGGATGAGCGCAACTGGACCGCGTGGCTGGAAATCCCGTACATTCACTATGAGTAACAGGAGGATGGTAATGAACAAGGTGGAATTGACTGTGACCATGGAGCCGGAGCGACTGGATGCGCTTCGGTATTTTTTGTCTCTCCAGGAAAAGACCACGCCGCAGAAGGCACTGGAAAAATTGCTGGAGGAGCTGTATGAGACCCATGTGCCCGCCGACACCCGGGCGTACCTGGATCAGAAGTGCAGAGGAACGGCACGCCGGGCAAAGCCGCCGGCCCGTTCCCGCGGCAGCGCAGCGAAGCAGCTGGACGGAGAGGAGGCGACAAACCATGGACAGCCGTGAGAATACTCAGACGGTGAAGGCGTTTCTCACCGCCCATGTGGGCGAGGACTTTTCGATGATGACGCCCAGCGGCTTTGTGGAATTGACTGCGGAGCAGGCAGAACGACTTCTGGATGGGCGGAGCGCTGCTGCGCATCCCGGTGTTGCAGGGAGTACGATGACGCTTTCCGCTGACGAGCTGCTGGAGCAGATCATTGATTCTGCCAACTGGAAAGACGGGGGGTGGTATCTCATGACGCACAGTCCCGCAATGGAACAGCGTGAGCAGGAGGCTGACCGTCAATTTGCTGTCTTCCATGTGACGGAAAATGGTGGCTCAGAGTATGTACTGGCCGAGGAAAATCTGGAGCTGCTTCTGGCCGCCTGCCGTTTGCGCAGTTACATTCGAAAGTCCCCCAACGAGGCACCCCACCATTTCACCGAAATGCTTCCTCGCAAGGAGCGACTCTCCCGGGAGCAGTTCGACACCTATGTGTCGGAACGGCTGGCCAACACCGGAAGAGTGGTCGGCGCATTTCGCATCGACCTGGATAACGGACGGTTTGATGCACTCAACATTATGGATGGTTGGAAGCGATTCCGCATCCAGGATGTCACCAACGCCGTCTACTTTGCCATGCAGAAAAGCAGCGTATCATCGGAAGAACACTGGGGGAGCTTTCTGGATCACCTGCAAGGTAAAGAGATCGTGTACGAGACAGAGCCGCAATTTCTGACTGGCAGCCGGTCGCTCCGTGCAGAGGATATCTCCTTTGCGGAAGACATCATTCAAAACGACAACCTGCTGGAGTTCTACATGGAAGTATCGTTCGATGCGGATCAAGTGTTTGGAACCAATGTCTGTACCACCGAGAATGATGACTGGCTGGACATCTACGCCAACTACGATCTGGAGCGCGGCTGTGTCTGCGACACGCTGGAAGTATTCCTGCAGCGCGGCAATGGCGACGAGCTGGACTTTCAGTATCGACTCAGCCCAGAGGAACAAGCTCTGTTCATTCCCAAGATGAACGCCTACTGTCAGGAGCATTGGGGGCAGAGTTTGGAGGAGTGCAGTGCGGCCTATCTGGCAGAGCAGCGTCAGGCATCCCCAGAGTTGCAGATGTAGCGCCGTGTTGCCCCCTGTGAGCCGCTGTGTGCGGCTTTCAGCGGCTGGCCGACGAGTATCCCACCCTGGGGAAATAGGCGAGATTTGGGCCGCTTTCCATGGGAGGGGAAAGCCGACGAAAGCGAAGCAGGAGAAAGAGCCGGGGACAAGCCGCCCCCGGCTCTCCCACTTCTGCCCGCAGTGCGGGCAGTTTCAGGCTTTTTGCGCCGGGGACAATGGGGAGAGCGGAAATAGCTGTTGGACCCTATGATGCGGAAATCGCTTACTGTTGCAGGGGTTCTCAGCGGTGACACCAGGAAAAAAAGGAGTGAATGACCTGATGACAGAAAACAGCAAGATCAAGAAGGGCTTCTGGCTCTCCGAGGATCTGGACGAAAAAATCGACATCTATCTGCGCCTTGATAACTGCTCCAGTCGGAGCGAGTTTGTTGAGCAGGCGCTCCGATTTTACATCGGATATCTGAACACGAAGAACGCCGGCGCCTTTCTGCCCGAAGCACTCTCTGCCATGATGACCGGCACACTGGACTACTATGCAGGACGCATCGGCTCGCTCCTGTTCAAGCAAGGTGTGGATCTCAATGTGCTGGGACAGATCATCGCCTACGACACCGATATCGACGAAGGCGAATACCAGCGTCTGCGCGGAAAAGCCATCCGGGATATGAAGCACACCAACGGACGCATCTCGTTCAAGGATGCACTGGACTTCCAGAAGTCGGTGTAACTCATGGTAAAGCTCGTACAAAAAAGCGGCTACATTCAATCATCCAAAGCCGGCGGGTACATGAAGTACATCGCTACCCGTGAGGGCGTGGAGATGCTGACCGGCAACGGTCCTGTTACCAATAGCCAGCAGGAGCTGATCCAAAAGCTGCTCCATGACTTCCCTGATGCTGCGGAGCTGTTCGAGTACGAGGACTACCGCAAGACCCCGACCCTGGGAACTGCCTCTGCATTTATCACCATGGCGCTGGATGCAAATCTCCATGAGATGAACTCGGAGAGCGGATACCTGTCCTACATTGCCACCCGTCCTCGCGTGGAGCGCCACGGCGCACACGGCCTGTTCAGTTCTGCAACAGCAGTCGACCTTGATGCGGCTATGGCTGAACTGGAGGCCCACGAAGGGAATGTGTGGACCATCATCTACTCCCTGCGCCGTGAAGATGCTGCCCGTCTGGAATATGACAATGCAGACGCATGGCGCACCCTGCTCATGATGCACTCACAGGATCTGGCCAAGACCATGAAAATATCTGCAGATCACTTCCGCTGGTATGCGGCCTTCCACAATGAGGGACATCACCCGCACATCCACATGATGGTCTGGTCAGATGATCCGAAGGAAGGCTTTCTGACCAAAGACGGCATTACGGCCATGCGCTCCAAACTGACCAACACAATCTTCCGGGATGAGATGACTCAGATCTATGAACGGAAGGATGTTGCCTACAAAGAGCTGGTCGAAACAGCCCAGGACACCATGCGGGAGCTGATCCGCAAGATGAATCATCAGCTCTGCGACAATCCCGTCATTGAGGAGCAGATGAGTCAACTGATTCAGGCACTGGAAACCACCACCGGGAAAAAGCAATACGGCTACCTGAAGAAGCCGCTGAAAGCACTGGTGGATGGCATCGTGGATGAGTTGGCCCGGCAGCCGGAAGTGGCACAGTGCTATGAAACCTGGAATCAGATCCGGGATGAGCTGAACGAGTGCTACGGCAGTCGCACACCGCGAGAGCATCTCCCGCTCTCTCAGCAAAAGGAGTTTCGCAGGATCAAAAACGACATCATTCGGGAGGCCGAGAGCATCCGTCTCGGCCTCCCCACTTTTGAAGATGAAGCGATGGACGACGAACCTGAGCCGGAACAACGATCATCACATGAGGAGCAGAGTTCCAACCGCATATATGAACAGGCTCGCCGGTATCGCGCCGCCAAAGAGGTTCTGCAGAATGTCTATGCTCTGGATGAAGAACACGCAGAAGCGGTTCGGGAGTTGGAGCAGCTCTGGGCAGAGGGATATACGGTGGCAGCCCACCAGCTGGGTAAGTTCTATCGGGATGACCTCGCCACTCTGCGTGATCACGAAAAAGCAGAGAAGTGGTTTCGCCTATCCGCAGAGTCCGGGAACATCTTCTCAGAATACGCCCTCGGAAAATTACTGCTTTCTCAGAAGCGGACAGAGGAGGCAGTGCGCTGGCTGGACAAGGCCGCGGAGCATGGGAGCCAGTTTGCTCAATACCGCATGGGAAAGCTCTACCTCACTGGTGGATCTGTACCCAGGAATGTGGTAAAGGCTGTGGAGTATCTGACTTCTGCCGCTAAACAGGGAAACCAGTTCGCACAGTATACACTGGGTAAACTGTACCTCCTGGGCCGGGATGTGAAGCAGGATCGGGAGCAGGCCAGAGAGTGGTTTACCCGCTCCGCTGCCCAGGGTAACCAGTATGCTCAATTCTTCCTCGACCGCTTCGATCAGTTCCGTGACCCTTCCGTGATGCTGGCAGCGACCAAACTGCTCCACCACATGGGCAGGATCTTCCGGAACAATTCTGTTCCTCCCCATAACCCGGCCGGAATCCGTATTGATTCCAAACGGCGCAGGCGATTGATGGAGAAACGCATGGCCATGGGCCATAAGGCTGACGACCACGAGGAACAGCTGTCGTATCAGCAGACCATGTAACAGGAGGAATCTATGTCGACTTATATTCACTTTACAGAAGAAGAAAAGCAGCGAGCAGCCTCCGTTGATTTGGAGGAGTTCCTGCGCTGCCATGGTGAAAAGCTTCTTGCCTCCGGCAGAGAGAAACGGCTGGCCAGGGATCACAGCGTCACTGTCCGCGGCAACGAGTGGTACGACCACGCCGAAGAACGGGGTGGTCATGCAGTCAGCTTTGTGCAGCGCTTCTACAACCTCAGCTACCCCGAAGCGGTGACCATGCTGTTGGGGGGCGAAGCGGGTACCATCTACCCATCCGCTGCTGAGCGGGTGGAGGAGCCGCCCAAGCCTTTTGTTCTGCCGCCGATCCATTCCGATATGCGTAGGGTCTATGCCTATCTGGTCAAGCACCGAAACATTGACCGGAGTATAGTAGCCCACTTTGCCAGGGAAAAGCTGCTGTACGAAGATGCAAAATACCACAATGCAGTATTTGTAGGCACAGACGAAGAAGGCATCCCACGCCACGCCCACAAGCGGAGTACCAACAGCTACGGCAAAGCCTTCCGGCTCAATGTGGAGGGCTGCGATCCCCGCCACAGCTTTCACCATATGGGCACAGATGAGAGCCTCTATGTATTCGAGGCCCCCATTGATATGCTCTCCTACATCACGCTCCATCCAGAGGATTGGCAGCGCCACAGCTATGTGGCCTGCTGCGGTACCTCTATCCTGCCGGTAATGAAGATGTTGGAGAGGATGCCGCAGATCCACACCGTGCTGCTTTGCCTGGACAATGACGGGGCTGGACATCTGGCCAACCAGCGCATGACAGAGCAGCTGGCAGAGAAATATGCAGTTGAGCAGCTCGTTCCAGAGAACAAGGATTGGAACGATGACCTGACTGCAATCAGAGAACAGGAATGCGAGGTGAAGGTATCATGCCAGAGTTTTGGGTAACCATGTTCGAACAGCTCGGAGAATCAAAAGCGGCGCTCTTGATTCTGGCCGGTGCTGGAATGTTTCTTGCCATCGGAGGCCTTGCGGCCCTGTCCCATTGCTACACCCTGAGCGGCATCAAGTCCAGGACAGTGGGTGACGGACAGCATGGTACCGCAAGGTGGGCCACCGCAAAGGAGATCAAGCGGACCTATGCCCATGTTCCGTTCAGGGTCAGGGAGTGGCGCAGCGGCCACAACCGCCCCGCAGAGCAGGGGCTGGTGCTGGGATGCAAAGGGAAAAAGGGGGAACTCACCGCTCTGGTGGACAGCGACGATATCCATTGTCTCATGATCGGTGCGTCTGGTATCGGCAAGACCGCTTTCTTTCTGTATCCCAACCTGGAATATGCCTGCGCCTGCGGCATGAGCTGGCTGGCGCTGGACAGCAAAGGCGACCTCGCCCGCAATTACGGAACCATTGCCAAGGAGTGCTATGGGTACAATGTCTCCGTCATCGACCTGCGAAACCCCACCCGCTCGGATGGGAACAATCTGCTGACGCTGGTCAACCGATATATGGACATTGCCCGTAAGGAACCGAGGAATCTGGCGGCCCGTGCAAAGGCAGAAAAATACGCCAAGATCCTGTCCAAAACCATTGTCAACCCGGACGGCGATGAGAGCAATCGTGGCCAGAACGCCTTCTTTTACGATGCCGCCGAAGGTCTGCTCACCTCGGTCATCCTGATGCTGGCCGAGTTCCTTCCTCCTGACAAAGACCATCCCCAGGAGCGACGCCATATCGTCTCAGTGTTCAAGCTGGTGCAGGATCTGCTGGAGCCAAGCGGCATCAAGGGAAAGACCCACTTCCAACTCTTGATGGGGAAATTACCGCCGAACCATAAGGCACGGTGGTTTGCCGGTGCTGCACTCAACAGCGCAGAGCAGGCCATGGCCTCCGTCATGTCCACGGTACTGTCCCGGCTGAATGCCTTTCTGGACAGTGAGCTGGAGCAGATCCTGTGCTTTGACAGCGCCATTGACGCTGAACGATTCGCCTCTGAGAAGTCGGCCATCTTCCTGATCCTGCCGGAAGAAGATACGACCAAAAACTTTATGGCGGGTCTCATGATTCAGAACCTGAGCCGGGAGCTGTTTGCTGTGGCCGATGAAAACGGCGGCAAGCTGAAAAATCGGGTGGTATTATTTTGCGACGAATTTGGCACGATGCCCCCGTTTGATATTCTACCCCTTTTCTCAGCTGGACGCTCTCGCCGGTTAACGCTCGTACCCATCATCCAGTCCTTAGCGCAGCTTGAAAAAAACTATGGAAAAGAGGGCTGCGAGATCATTCAGGACAACTGCCAGGATACCATCTTCGGCGGCTTCGCCCCCAACAGCCAGACTGCGGAGGTGCTGTCCAAAGCCCTGGGCAGCCGCACCGTCCTCTCCGGCTCGGTGAGCCGGGGCAAGAACGACCCCAGCCAAAGCCTGCAGATGATGGAACGAGCTTTGCTGACCCCCGACGAACTGAAGTCCATTCCCAAGGGCAGCTTTATCGTCATGAAAACCGGCACTCATCCTATGCGAACCAGACTTCGGCTCTTCCTGGATTGGGGCATTAAGTTTGGAGCGCCATACACCGTACCGGAACGAGCGAACCGAACAGTGGACTATGCCAACCGAGTGGATCTGGAGCACAATCTCCCGAAAGCTGATAAAGCTGAGGGATCAGACGAACACCATGCTTATGCTGTATCGGGATACGGGGGGATGTCGCATGACCCTGTGCATGAAAAGGCAAAAAAATATGGCAAAAGCATAAAGTCGATGGAAGGAGAAAATACATGAGCTACTTTGGAACCATTTATGCTGATACCGAACTGCCCTCCAGAGCGAGGGCAGTTTATATGTACCTGCGGGACCGCTCAGATGCTGAGGGCAAATGCTGGCCCGGCATCAAAACCATAGCGTCGGATATGAAGCTTTCCCGCTCCACAGTCAAGAGAGCGCTTCACGATCTGGAGCAGCACGGCTACTTAAAAAAGGCTTACCGTTATAGGGCAAACGGGAGCAGCACCTCCAATCTCTATACTGTGAAATAAAGAAAAGTGGTTTGTACCAAAATGTAGTACAAACCACTTTCTGAAAATGTAAATCACGATATCCCCACGCCAAGGGGGAACTGCGTCCACTTGGTGAACCCAGGAGCGGTTCAACATGGTCCTCCCAGAAGGACTCACTCTATCAGAGATTTATAGCAGAGAAAAGAACTACACAGGCAGTAGTATAGGAGGAAAACTGCGCACCTCTCTGTTCTCACAGAGCCTGAGTATATCCTTAGAAGTTTTTTCCATAGGCTCCTTCGTCCAATTTCTTGTCTCTGCATTTAGTTGCGTTCTTCAAAATAGGGGTTTTGAGCCAAGAGAGAATGAAGATGCTCTTTCAGTGCCCTTTCCCCAAACCAGTCACACGCTTCCAGTAAGTCCTCCTGCAGACCGCCTACATAGGCACTTTGAAAAAGCTGCCCAACCAGGTGCTCGTCCTCTTTTAGCTGAGTCAAGAGTTTGGGCTGGACAGATTGATTATGACAGAGTTCATACAAATCATTTTCCAGCAGCTGTTCGGCAGCTTCTGGCTCTTGGAGATGGCGCTCTGCGATGTCCAGCAGAAATTTCATCATTTGGATACCCGCTTCCGGTTTCCACTCACCAACTTTACCCAGAAGCTCCATGGTGTCCATCTCTGAAAGTTCCTCCACCGTCCAGAAGCGGACCGACTCAGGGAAGGCAGCGATGAGCAGATCCCGACAGGCCCATTCATCTTCAGAAAAGTCCCACTGGCGTACCATATCCTCCAATTCGGCACGTGAAAAGCTGCGTGGAGGTGTTTCTTCCTCCGGTTCCTCAGTGGTGTCTTTCACGGTAAAGGTGATCTGAATAGAGGGAGCAGCTGCCTGCATCAGCTTTGCCTTTTCAGATGGATGGAGAGAGGAAATGCTACCAAAGTCGCCGCAATAGCCGCACTCCCACCGGCTCCCCCGGATCATGACAGGACTGCCGCAGTGCGGACATCGGATTGTTGCCATGGATTACGCCCCCTTTTACGGTCACCGTTAATAGAGATATATTCTATTTGGAAAACAAGGTGTCAGATATCTCGGCCCGCTTACCCAGCCAGTTCTTGAATTCCGTAGCCAGACCTGCAATATGGTCTGTATCCAACCCCGGCACATCGTCCAACTTCTGATGGGGAAGATCTGCTTCCTCGATCCCGCCCAGTGCCAAAGCCAAAGCCAGCTCCACCTGCATCATCAAAAAGAAGCAGTCCATCTTTCGCTCTTTAGGCTGCTTTTGAATGGCCTCCAGAGCGTCCGTCATACCGCCCAAGATACACCGCATCCGGTTCATGGCCACATTGGAATCCCACGCGGTCCACCGGGAACGATCTTTCGGAAACACCGCCTGACGCAAGATGTCAAGCATCTCTTCCAGTTCCCGGCGATCTAAAATCATCTGTTCATCCTGGGTGAAGGGTTGCCCAGTTGTTTCCCTTAGCAGGCAGCCCACAGGCCTTAGTGGATTCTCCCGAAACAGGAAATAATCGTGTCCGTCATCGTCCCGGTACATAAAACAGGGACGATGGAGCAGGGCGTCCTCCTGCTCCTGGGTGATTTCATCAAATAGCTCCGGCTCCAGACCGAAAAACCGACTGAGCTGCTCCTTGCGGGCCTCCGGCAGCGGCTCCCGGCGGTTCTCCCACAGATTGATGGCCTGGCGGGTAACGCCCAGCTTTTCGGCCAGTTGTCCCTGGCTTAAATTGCACCGTCGGCGGATAAAGGATAGTCCATTCATGTAATCTCCTCCTCACTTTAGCCCCATTGTAGCGGAACTTGACATGGGAGGACAAGATGAAAGGTGAACCCACAGGAATAATTATGACACAAGACTAATCAGCTGCTCGAAATCCTTCACCACATCATAAGTAATGCTGCTGTTGCTGATTGCCGCAAAATGGGCTTTGGCACACTCAATTTTTGCTTCCTCCACGCCGCGCAACTCCATGGTGTCGTTGCTGCCCTTGGTTTCCGCCACGAAATATACATGCTTTACACTGCCTTCGTGGAAGGCAATAGCCCAGTCGGGACTATATTTACCTACCGGTGTGGAGATGAAGAAGGACTTGGGCAGTTTTACGTAGAGGGCAACTTTTTCGTTGATGTCCAACTGCCCAGCAAACTTACGCTCTCCATCCGAATCGTAGATCAGATAGTCATAGATGCTTCGATCCACCTGCATGGCATTCTGCCCCAGTTTGCCCCGCAGCGTGGCAGCAGTAAAGATGTCAGTATCATAGACTGCATCCAGCTTATTGTAGGCGATATGCTGGATGATGACCGTGGCCTTTTCGTTGTTGATGATTTTTCCGGCCTTGAGAATGAACTCCTCCGGGTTGAGGCGGTACATGGCAAATTTCTGTGGAGCCATCCCAGCCAGAATGGCCGCAACCGTGGCACGGGTCAGGCCGGTCTCCTCCACCAGCTTGCCCACCAGATCGTAGCGTACACTACCGAGTACAGAGTGATCAGCCACTTCCTGATCCGCTTTCCGCGGTTTGAAGCCTTCTCCCTGGAGCAGCTGATCTTTCGACTGGATTTTAGCCTCCTGCTCACCATATTCCTTTTTCACAAAGATACGGGATACCTCCAGATGACCGTTCAGCTTGTCAATGGCTTTCTGGATGAGATCCTTGGTGTCAAAAGAGACCGTATAGAAGGACTTCTGGTTGATCTTCTCCCAGAGGGCCAGGAACTCCTTCTTCTTCAGCTTGGCGGGGTCCACCTTGGCCTCCACATTATTTCCGTGGGCATCCTCAAGCTCCACGGAGTGGCTGTCATAGATGGTGGACAGGATGGATACCACAGAGGCGGCACAGTCCTTGACCTCTTCGGCCACCTGAACGGTGCCGCTGGCCTTGTCGGCGTAGTACTTGTCCGTCAACTCGCCCCGCTTCACATAGCCGTTGCCGATCATATCCTCGTAAATGGCTTCTGCCAAATCGCGGGTGACCTTGACTGTATCCCCGTTGGCGTTGGTGAGCACCTTGTCCATAAACAGCTGCACATCTACCTTCTTGGGGCGGTCAGCCAGGGACTCAGCCAGGCCGGACTGAAGTGCCTCTGCAAACTTGCCGAAGGCCATATCGGTGACCAGAGTCAGCTTGTTCAGCTCCTGAACCTCGCTGCCCAGCACGCTCTCGTCCATCCGCTCGCCCTGCTGGTTGACGCACAGGCGCAGGCCGCGTCCAATCTCCTGGCGGCTGCGGATCTCCGACTCGCTCTGGGGCTTCAAGGTGCAGATCTGGAACACATTGGGGTTGTCCCAGCCTTCCCGGAGGGCAGAGTGGGAGAAAATGAATCGCACCGGCTCGTCCAGGCTGAGCAGCCTCTCCTTATCCTTCATGATCAGGTCGTAGGCGTCGGCGTCATCAGAGGTCTGGGTTTTGCGATCCACCTTACTCTCCACAAAGCGGGCCTTCTTGCCCTTTTTCTTGTCGATGGAGAAGTAGCCCTGGTGGGTCTCATGGACGGAGATTTTGTCCAGGTAGTTGAGATAGGTCTCATCGCCCATTTCCCTCTGAAGTTCACCCACCACATTCTCATACTCTTCCTCGAACATCCGGGCATACTCGCCGTTGCGTCCGTCGTCGTTGTCTCCGTCGTACAGCCGGTACTTGGCCACCTCATCAATGAAGAACAGGCTAAGCACCTTGATGCCCTTTGGGTAGAGCTCCCGTTCCCGGCGGATGTGGGTTCGGATGGTCTCACGAATCTGGACCCGCCGCTGGAGGGCGGTCATCTGCTCATTGCCCTGGATCTGTCCGGCGTAAAGCTTCAGGCCATTGAGGAACGTGACTGAGTTGTCCCGGCCGTCAATGCCGTCGGGCAGGATCACATAGCGGTCGGAGTACTCCTCCAGACCGTTGGACAGAGCAAAGAGGTCGTCACCGCCGCTGACCTTTTTGACCACGGTCTTGGTGCCGGATGCCCCCTTGATCTCGAACCCCAAGCGGGCGGTGGGGGCTTTGTTCTTATAGAGGTCGATGCCCTCCAGATAGACATAGCTGTTGGTGGCGGTGGAGCCGGTGAGGGTGACGCCCAGCGCGGCAATCTTCTTCACCAGGTGCTGGTTATAGGCGTCCATAGCGTCCAGCCGGTACACCATGTCGTACTTCTCCTTGTGGGTTGCGGAGTACCGCAGGGTAAAGAGCGGGTTGAACTTCTTCAGGCTCTCCTTGGTCTGCTTGCCCTCCACACTCTGGGGTTCGTCGATAATGAGAATAGGGTTGGTCTTTGCGATGATGTCAATGGGCTTGCGGCTGCGGAAGGTGTCCAGCTTTTTGTCGATGATCCGCTGGTTCTTGCTGGAGTTAAACGCCTGCATGTTGATGATCATCACATTGATGGCACTATCAGAAGCGAAGCGGTCCACCTCAGTGAGCCGGTCGGAGGAGTAGATGAAGAACCGAATCTTCTTGCCGTACTCCCCGGCAAAGTGCTCCTGGGTGGTCTGGAGGGACTTGTAGACGCCCTCTCGTATGGCTACTGACGGCACCACGATGATAAACTTGCTCCAGCCGTAGCGGGCATTGAGCTCGTACATGGTTTTTACATAAGTATAGGTCTTGCCGGTGCCCGTCTCCATCTCAATGGACAGGTTGATCCCAGAGCCAGATAAGGCTTCGGAGGGCTTCAAGCCGCCCCGACGCTGGACAGCGTGCAGATTATCCAGAATACGGGCGTTGGTTAGTTCCGGAACCAGCGGGTGATTCCGGAAGCCGGTGTCTGTCATGTCCATGCTCTGCTGCACATTGGTCATGTCGCCCAGATCCAGGCGGTAGGTTGTGGTGCGCATGGGCTGGCCGTTGAATATATCGCAGACCGCCGCAGCTGCCTCCGCCTGAAAGGGCTGGTGTTTGAATTGAAGTTTCATACTTTTTTATCATCCCCTTTGAGTTCGGATGAACCTCTATTGAAATACAAACTCGCAATCACACATTTAAACGCTGAAAGCATTAAATTTTCCACATTATTCTCATCGTAGGTTCCTGGCAGAAATTCTCCACTTGCAGGAATCTCAATCTCATTGATCCACCATTTATCCAGTTTCTCGTACAATTCCAGTAATTTGAAAAACCATTGAATATCATCCTGTGGAACGCCCTCAATGATAAGGCGAGGCATTTCATGTGCATAGTTGTTCCTGATAGACCGGATTTTCAAAAAATCAGAATGATCTTGTGCGCTCATGGCTCCTTCGTCTTGCAACCATAACATGGTCGCAATTAGTATATTTTTGTGCCGATTTTTGACTTTTTCTCGATATAGTGGAGTCTCTCTGTAATTAAGTTCTCCATCTTTAATACCGAGATCACATAAAAAGGACTTTACATTCTCTACAAATGTGGCCTTTAAGTTTTCGTATAAGGCAATATAAAGAGCCATGAAGGTAAGATGATTTTGAATCATGTCTTTATCAGAGATGTTCTGTAAAAACTCTTCTTTGTCCATCAAATCACCTTCACCTTGGTATCTGGGGAGAGGTTTTTGAAGATCTCCGTCACATTGATCTTGGCGTCGTCGGAGGCGA
>ERZ1643251.519-NODE-519-length-54417-cov-12.440841_pt1 | contig 54417 bp, 65 predicted proteins | sample MGYA00579261_ERZ1643251 | MGnify/ENA primary metagenome ERZ1643251 (study PRJEB29033, sample SAMEA4952267) | chicken gut metagenome | biome: Broiler Chicken; feature: Gastrointestinal Tract; material: Caecum | place: Ireland | collected 2018 | study: Broiler...
TCGGAGCGCCGCCTCCGCGACGGGAGATCGGAGCGCCGCCTCCGCGACGGGAGATCTGAGCGCCGCCTCCGCGACGGGAGATCTGAGCGCCGCCTCCGCGACGGGATATCAGAGCGCCGCCTCCGCGACGGGAGATCGGAGCGCCGCCTCCGCGACGGGAGGTCGGAGCGCCGCCTCCGCGACGGGAGATCGGAGCGCCGCCTCCGCGACGGGATATCAGAGCGCCGCCTCGGTGACGGGAAATTGGAGCGCCGCCTCCGCGACGGGATATCAGAGCGCCGCCTCGGTGACGGGAGATCAGAGCGCCGCCTCCGCGACGGGAGATCTGAGCGCCGCCTCCGCGACGGGAGATCAGAGCGCCGCCTCCGCCGAAGGACAAGGAAGCGTCGCCCTTGCGTGGGGTATTAACGGCAAAGCAAAAGCTTCTCTCGGTTCTTACATAGCGCTTGCGGAGTGGGCGAAGGCCGAGAACGGTTATAAGCTCGTCTGCGCGCGGATGCACAAGGTAGACGGTAAGATCATCAAGCCAGACACATTCTACAAGTTAAAGGGCGGCAAGTTCGTCGAGGTGAAGGAATGACGCTTCGAGAGCTACGCGAGCAGAACGGAAAAAGCCGCGCGGAGGTCGCTGCGGCTTTGGGGGTGGCGGTACAGTGATTAAAATATGTTTTGCCGAGATGATGGCAAAAAATAAAATTCGGACAATACAAAAGATAAGCAAGGATACGGGGATATCCAGGACAACATTGACTGCCTTGTATTATGGGACAAGTACCGGGATTCAGTTTTCGACGCTTGATCGGCTTTGTCAGTATTTTGAATGCGAAATTAAAGAACTAATAGATATTGCTGACGATGCTAAATAATGGAGAAATTTTACTATCAGTTTTACGAGACAATATGTTTTTTAACGTTTCATCAAGATGCGTTATATAGTATTGTGGCAAATCCTTAATTATTTTATTAAGTTCTTCAAATTTTTGATTTTCGTCCTCATAGTGGTTCAAGTATAGACCATATTGATCAGGCTCTATTATCAAGGACAAGGAAAACGTCTTTCCATTAACTTTGTTCATTACGGTACATTTTACGTCTTCTCCGTTTAATGAAAAGTTGATTTGATATGGAGAAAACAAAATTACTTCGCTTGGAAGAACTTTAAGATAGCTGCAAATTGTATCAAGCGTATCAAACTGTATCCCACCGCTCTTGTTTGAGCACAAGGACGTGATCGTTGTTCTTGATAATTTTGTATCAGAAGAAATTTTACTTATAGTTATATTTCTTTGAGCAAGTAAAGTTTTTAAGTTGCAAAAAATCATAAAATCACCTCAATTCAAAGTGTATCACATATTGTGCAAAAAATCAAGTATAAAATACAAAAAAAATACTTGACAAGTCATTGTGATTAGTGTACAATATACGCATCACAGTGAACAACATGTTGTACAAAATTTATATGAGGTGGTTCAATGGCAAAGACAATGATGGAGAAGGTGGAGGCGCATTTCTCGAAGGAGTTCTACGAGGGAAGCTGGAGATTCCGCGGCACGCAGTTCCTGCGCATGACAAGCTACGGAACAAGGGATTTATTTGTGCTCGTGCATTTCTCGTGCGGGTACGGTTGGGTGAAAGCGAAGGTGTTTGCCGACGATTACGGGATCCCTGAAAGCGTGCGCATGTTCGCAGGCGACACGGCGGCAGAGGACTGCATCAGGTGGGCGGCGAGCAAGGCGGTAGAGGTCTTTGAGACGGTTTCCGCCCGCACGGAGCCGTACAAGGACGGCATGATGAAGTACAAAATGGCGTTACAGGGAGGAAGCGTATGACAAACCATGATTGGCTCAAGAGCCTTACGTCGGAGCAGCTCGCGGCAATGTTCACGAGCGGGAACAGCAGAAAGCTGAACCAGCGGGCAAGAGAAGTTTGGCTGAACGCCAAGCATACGAAAGAGGACGAGATATTCGCCCTTGAGAAAAAGAAGGTGGGAACGAAATGAACGGAATGGACGTAGCGGACAGGCTCCGCGAAATATGGGAAGAGAACGACAACGTCATGGCGCGGCTGCTGGATATCAAGTCGGATATCGAGCGCAGCGGTGAGTTTGGCTTGCCCGAGAAAAACAGGCTGCTCGATCTCAAGATCGAGTGCGAGGAGCTTGCATATGAGTTCGGGAAGATTTTGGGAGGCGTGGCATGATCTATGTACCGGACGCGCCGTGGATTGGTTTATGCCGCGAGGACTGGGAAGAGCATTGCAGGCGTTTCAGCAGATACGATAATCAAGATGAGGAGGAAGAAGACGATGAGTGGGACGACAAGCCTTTATCGGCTGACGAATGAATGCGCGGCGCTGTACGACGCCGTGACGGACTTCACGAACGAAGACGGGGAGGTGGACGAAAGTTTCCTCACCGCTCTCCAGCAAAAGACGGACGACTGGACGCAAAAGGCGTTGAGCGTCGCCGATCTCGTCATAGCGTTTGACGGGTTCAGCGACGCGCTGGGGCGCGAGATCGCCCGCCTGACGGCCGCCAAGAAGCGGGTAGACAGATTCCGCGAGAGAACAAAGGACGGGCTTGCAGAGGCTTGCAAGGCGGTGGGGATGGAAAAGGTGCAGGGAGAGTACACGACGATCTCCTTCCGCTCCTCTACCGCAGTTGACCCCTATGACCCGTCGGCGATCCCCGAGGAGTTCATGCGGGTAAAGGTCTCCCGCGAGCCGAACTTGACGGAGATCGGAAAGGCGCTCAAAGCAGGACAGGAAGTCCCAGGCTGTAGCCTTATTTACAAGAAGAACATTCAGATCAAGTAGGAGGCGAGGGAAGAAAAATGAATATCTATGAGAGCATAGCCTCCGTACAGGCGGACGTAGACTTCATCGGAAAGGAGAAGGAGACGCAGAGCGGCAGCAGATTTAAGTACCGCGGCGTAGACCAGGTGTTGAACACGTTGCACCCGCTCTTTGCGAAGCACAAAGTTTTCGCGGTTCCCGAAGTTCTCGAAGTTCTCGGGCGGGAGTGGCGAAAGACGGAAAAGGGCGGAAACGTGGTGTATCAGACGATCAAGGTCAAGTACACCTTTTACGCGGAGGACGGGTCGAATGTCTCCGCCGTCGTGATCGGCGAGGCGATGGACAGCGGCGACAAGTCGAGCAATAAGTGCATGAGTGTGGCATATAAGTACGCCTGTTTTCAAATCCTGTCCATTCCGACGGAGGAGACGACGGCTGACCCGGACGAACTGGATGACGACCTTCCGCCCAAGCAGGAATTTATCACGCCGGAGACGCTCGCTGCGTTCGGCGTTCCGAAAGACAAGATCGAGAGCAGGATTGAATTCTTCGAGAAAAAAGTCGGAAAGCCCGTGGCGTTGTTCGACGATGACGACCTTGCCCGGTGCTGGGCGACGCTCGAGAAGTGGAAGGCGGAAGGGCGCCTGTAGGAGTGATGACATGCTGAGAGGAAAGGTCGTAGGATTGAGCGAGGACGGGACGGCGACGATCAAAGCGCAAGTCCCGCTCGCGCAGTTCCTGCATCGTGAAGTGAAAGAGGTGTACGTCGATATGATCGATTCCCGCCCGCTCTCGGACAAGCAAAGGCGCATGTGCTTTGCCCTGACAAACGCTATAGCGGAATGGGATGGAAACACGCGGGAAGATGAGCATGTGTATCACAAATGGAAATTCACCGTCGCGAGGCGGGAGGAGTTCCCGGAGCTTACAGAGCGGTTTTTCTCTTTGTCGACGGCGTCCATGAGTTTGGTCGCGGCGTATCAGAACTATCTTGTCAAATTCATCATTGAGAACGATGTCCCTACCAAGTTCCCGTTGCGGGAATATGCGGATGATATCATACAGTACACCTATCTTTGCCTTGTACGCCGCAAATGCGCGGTCTGCGGGCGGCGTGCGGAGTTGCATCATATCGACGCGGTCGGCATGGGGAACGACAGAACGGAAGTACAGCACGAAGGGCGCGAGGTGATGAGCCTGTGCCGCGAGCATCACACGGAGCTACATACCGTCGGAAAGTCGGAGTTTATGACAAAGTACCACCTGGACGGCGGCGTGCCGTGTGACAGGACTATCATGAAGATTTACGGGTTAAGGGGATAACGCATGGAAAAAGTGTTTTTGATCGGGAACCTGACGCGCGACCCCGAACTGAAGGAGACGCCGTCCGGGGTTTCGGTGTGTAGGTTCTCTGTGGCGGTCAACCGCGGCTACGGCGACGACCAGACGGCAGACTTCTTCAACGTGACCGCATGGCGCGGGCTTGCGGAGAACGTCGCCAAGTTCTGCAAGAAGGGCAGCAAGGTGGGTATAAGTGGCGATCTGCAGCTGAGACAGTACGAGGGAAACGACGGCGTGAAGCGTATCTCCGTGGACGTCGTGGCGCAGGAGATCGAGTTCCTGACGCCCAAGGAGAAGAGGCAGGACGACTTCTACAGCGCGCCCGCTCCACGCGGACAGGCGCAGAAGAAACCGCAGCTCGAAGTCTTTGACGACGACGGCGATCTTCCTTTTTGAGGTGGAGGTAATTCATATCAATGAAATGCGGATTAAAGACATTTCCGCTTTCCGTTGATCTTGATGATGGTGTAAAACTTGTTGAAGCAGAGTTTGGCGTAAAAGGATATGCTGTTGTCATAAAGCTATTTCAAGCCATTTTCTCTCGCGGATATTACATGAAATGGGATATAGACACTGAACTCTTGTTCATCCGAGATTATTGCTTGTCAGAGGTGGGTCGGAATTTGGTGTCCGAAATAGTAGCGTGTTGCATAAGGCGTGGAGTATTTGAATCGACATTATTTGATAAGTATCAAATTTTAACAAGCAAACGGATTCAAGAAACGTTCCTAAGTGCAACAAGGCGAAATACGCAGGTGCTGTTTGAAAAAGAATACGCGCTTCCTGTCGTTTACACTTTTATCGAAAATGCACGCGAAAGTGGAAAAACTGTAAACATTTTCTTCAAAAATGACGACATTATCGAACAAAATAAAGGAAAAGAAAATAAAGAAAAAGATAAGAAAGGAAAAGAAGAGGAAAAGAAATATATTCCGCCCCCTTCGGCGCGCGAGCAGACGCCTTATGCGCGGTTTCTCGATCGCTGGGGCATAAGCGACAAAAACTTATCCAACTACAACGCGGGAAAGGTCTCCGGCATTGATTGGGATAAAATGTCCGAAGAGGTAGATCGCTCGAAGTTCTTACAAGATGCCGTTACCCGAGGGATTACCTTTTTCATCAATCAGTCCGGGCGCATCATGGACGGAGAGTTCAGAGACCGCCCCAAGCGTCATCAGGAGGCGGACGCGGCAAAGGTGTACACGACATTGCGGGAAAAGTACAAACAGGAGGAGGCATTGAACTATGCAAGTCACAAAGACGTACCTTCATGATACGCTGACCATGCTTGCGGAGGAGTACGACGATAAGGACGCTTTAACGAACGAAGACCGAATGGATGCGCGGGTCAATCTTTGGTATGCCGCGTTGAACGGGTACCCGTACGAGCTTGTAGACACGGCAGTTGCCAATGTCGTGCGGACGCAGCCATTTCGTCCCAAGCTCGCGGATATCTGCAACGAGATCAAGCGCTTGCAGACCGCGAACGAGCCGACGGGCGAGGAGGTGTGGGCGGAGATTTCCGCGACCCTTGCAAAGGTGCGCTGGAACGCGGATGGCTATCGGCTTACCGCCAAACGTGAGGACGGCATGACGCAGGGAGAGTGGTGTATGATCTCCAATGCGCGGATTTATGCGGGACTGTCCGAGGCGGCACGGCTGTATGTGCGCAGCGTCGGAGACCTGGCGACGATCGCGTACAAGGACGAAAAGGAACTTGCGATCGAAAAGGCGATCTTTTTGAAGCGGTTCGACGGAATCCGCGAGCAGGAGCGGTTGCGCAGGGAGACTCCGAAGGAGATTCTGGAGCTTGCCGCGGCGTCCGTCCCGCGCCTCACGGAGGGGAAATGACGCACTTATCGTTATGCAGCGGGATCGGCGGGCTTGATCTTGCGGCGGAATGGGCAGGATTTGAAACGGTTGCACAGTGCGAAATCGATACGTATGCGAGCAAAGTGCTTGCAAAGAATTTTCCGGGAGTACCGAATTTACATGACATACGAACAGTTACAAATGAACGGATTGCCGAGCTCGGAATCCGAACACCAGCCGTCATATCGGCAGGGTTCCCCTGTCAACCTTACAGCCTTGCAGGAAAAGGTCTCGGCGATCGTGACGATCGTGACCTCTGGGGCGAGGTTGCAAGAGTGCTCGGAGAAATTCGTCCGCGCTGGTTCGTCGGTGAGAATACGCCCGGTCTATTCGCAAGAAGCAATCAGCGGTACTTCCGTCGAGTGCTTGATGATCTTGCCGCGCTGGGGTATTCGGTTGGCTGGGGAATATGGGGCGCTTGTGACGTCGGCGCCCCGCACAAAAGGAAAAGAGTATTTATGTTGGGTTGGAACCCCAACAGCAAGCATGAAAAAAAGAAGCAAAAACTTTACGAGAAAAATCTTGAACCCAGCCGAGATAGTAGAGCAATTTCCAACACCAACAGCGAGCAGGCACGAAGATTGTTTATCGGAAAGGAAAAGACATACACCGAGTTTAGATTCTTACGTGGCAATGTTCCCAACGCCGACGGTTTTCGGGAACAACAACAAAAAAAGAGCAAGCAAGAAATCAGGAAATGGTCTTGCGACTGTAGTTGGTGGGAAACTGAACCCGACGTGGGTCGAGTGGCTAATGGGGTTTCCGCTCGGGTGGACAGACTTAGATGCCTCGGAAACGCCGTAGTTCCGCAGCAGGCGTACCCGATTTTCAAGGCAATCGCAGAATTTGAGGAGGGGAAGGATGACTAACGACGAGTTAAAAAAGAAGATTGTTGAAATTTTGTGTAAGGTATGGCTTGAGCCTGTTCCATGTACGGCTGAGCGAAAGTTTGAGCGTATTGCCGACGCGCTTATCGCGGCTGGGATTGGCGACACAAGCGATTTAGAGGTCAAGTGTGAAGTTCTGCAAAGAGATGTTGATAATCTTACCCGCACAATGGAAGAGGGAGCAGAAGAGCTTGAAGAGGCAGAACATAGAGCGGAAGTTGCGAAAAGGGCGTTAGAACATGAAATAAAAAACCGTATAAATATAACAGGAGATGTCGAAAGCCTTGTTTATACATATTACGGAAGAGCTATTTATCAAGCCGAAAAAGAACTCGCGGAGGAGGGAAAAGGTGCGGGAGAAACAGAGAGCGATTAAGTCGGAAGTGACAGGCTGGCAAATGGTGACGAACAAGAGCAATATCCGCAAGCGTCAAAAGCGGGCATTGAGCAAGAAAATCCGAAAGGAAATGGAAGAGGAGGGGAAAGAATGACTGACGAGCAGATACTTAATGCGTTAAAATCCTGCGGTGATAGTATTGCAATTTGCGACGATTGCCCTTATGAGGGGCGTAATCATTGCAGCTTGCTGGCGAAGCAGGATATTATCGAACGCTTTAATGCACTTAAAGCCGAAAACGCCGACCTGCGCGAGAGGCTGGAGAAGGCGGTGGAGTTGCCGCGAGTTGAGTGCATCATGACAAGAGAATGGCTGAGCCGAGAAATAATCGGAGCTATAATGTTCGAGTGGTGTGTTCTGTATGAAAAAGGTGGCTATTTAATGGTAGAGCCTTGTCTTTCTAAAGGGGCCGCAGAAATCCGCCTCGCGGAGCTGAAAGGAGAGAGATGATCATAGCGGCGATCATGATACTCATTATGGCATTTGAAAGGAGAGACTGACATGTTATTGACATTTATACACTTCAAAGACAGGGGGCTGATACTTGAGTTGATCAAGGATGATATTGCCGAAAACTGTATCCCGATGGAAGTCGTCGGGCTGTTTGACGAAGAGGAAAGCGGCTGCGATGCCTTTGTGAACGTGGTCGACGTAAAAGTACTATTTGAAAAAAAGCCGAGCGCGTATTTGGCAAAGTACTGCGTTCTTTGCGAGATTGAGGACAAATTCCGCGTTGCGGCAGAACAGCTTGCCCGGCACGGCGTTACGAAAATGGTTTTGCATATCCCCGACACTTTTCGCCTGTATCGGGAAGCGTTTATCAAAAGGACGGAGCACGTTGACGGGTGGGCGGCGACGTCGGCAGTATATTTTTCGGCGTTTAAAAAAGGGCGGCAGGTATATCCGCTGTTTGACGCAGACGGGCGCGTATCTTCCGTTACATACGCCGAGTAGGAGGGATGCATGACACTACAGCAAAGGCGCGCGATCGATCGCGAGTTGTACCGGTACGAGCAGAACAAGAAAAAGGCGGCAGAATATGTCGCCTCTCATGCGTTTGACAACTTTTCCATGGACTACTCCTCGCTCCACGTCAAGTCGTCGCAAAGGAACGCGCCCGAGCGTAGGTTGATCACGGAGATCGGCGAGGCGGAGCGCGCCTGGAAGTGGTGCAAGGTGTTTGAGAATGTCATGACCAAGTACCGCTGGGAGAAAAAGGACGAGCTGATGCGCAAGAAGTACATAGAGAAAAAGACCACAGTGTGCGTCGCTCTGGAATTGCATATCGATCGGGCGACGTATTTCCGTTGGCTGGACGAGGTGCGCGTCACTGCTTGGCAGTGGGCGATTGAATTTCAATTGCTATAAATTATGCAAAAAAAATAATAGTCGCAAAACATGAGACTATTTGACCGCTTTTTTATGATAAGATGATAGCGTGAGAGGGAGCAGGTAAGAGCCGAGCGAAAGAACTCACGACAACATTTTTCTTCCCCCTTGGGGCTGCTGCGGCAGTCCCTTTTTTTGTGCCGTGAAAGGAGGCGGCTATGGCAAAGCTGACAGATCGGCAGCGCAAACAGATCATTGCGGAATACGTTGCAGGAGATGGAAATGTATCGCAAAGGAGCCTCGCAAAAAAGTACAACGTCAGTCTGTCCTCAATATCGAAGATATTGACCGCCGAAAAAGTAGAACAAAAGTGTACACGTAAAAAAGAAGAGAACACGCGTTCTATGCTTGAGTTTCTCGACGAGCAGAGGGTGACAGCGCAGGGGCTCATGGAGCAGATTTTGCGAATGTCCGTAAATGACATAGAAAAGGCGAGCCTGCGGGACAAGATGGGAGCGCTCAAGATTTTGTCCGAGGTGTTCGGCGGGAAGGATGCGCCGTCCGAGGGGGCGAACACAGCGCCTAAGATCATCCATGTCGACGCAGAGCAGTCCGTCGAAGAGATTGAGGCGATGCTCGATGAATAATATCCTTTGGGCAAAGCACTATGACCCGCTCCTTGATCCCGTGCCGGAGGGAAAAATCATTGAGTATATCTTGGACGGCGGGCGCGAGGGCGGAAAGACGCAGCATATCTCTGCGGCGGCGATCGATATGGTACGAGACCCGAATGGCGGGTCATTCATTGCGGCGCGGGCGAATGCGGTTGACCTTGCGGGGAGCGTGCGGGAGAGCATCGTCAAAAAGATACGGGAGGGCGGGCTCACGCATGAGTTCCGCATTCCAGATTCAAAGCTGACGATCACGCATATTATGACAGGTCACAAGATATACTTCCGCGCATACGAGAAGTCCATAACGAGGACAAAGGGCGACGAGCCGTCCGGCGCGGTCGTCGGCGTGTGGATAGAGGAAGCGAACGAGGGGAGAAACCCGCTCATGCTGGACGCTATGCTGACGACGTACTATCGGCACATGAAGCACGGCGGGAAGATATTCTTCTCGTACAACCCCATGCCGCAGCCTATTCATTGGTCGCACGAGTACTTCGCCAAGAAGAAGCTCGGGCGGGACACGGTCTACTTGTGGTGCAACTGGACGCACATTGCGCGGTTTCTCCCAAAGCCTGCGCTGCGAAAGATCATTGAAGCAAAGCGGACAAACGAGAAATACTACCGCTTTTGGTACCAGGGCGAGCTCGTCTCTTTCGACGGGCTTATCTTTCCGCAGTGGGATAGAAAGTACTACGTCACGAAAGAGTACGTTAAGCAGGCGATGCACACGCAGAACGCCCCGCGCTTCCTGCTCGTCGGCGTTGACGGCGGCACAAAGCGCGATCAGACAGCCGCCGCCCCGTGCCTTTTTATGCGCAATCATCAGCTCGTTTTGCTCGGGAAGTACTATCACAACCCGATCAAGACGATGCCGCTCGCGCCGTCACGGCAGGCGCAGTACATTCACCAGTTCATAGAGGATTTATACAAGGAATTTCCAGACCTGCGCGCAATTCCGATTGCCTTCGTGTTCGACAGTGACAGCGGGTCGCAGGAGATCATGCTCCAGCTTCGGTCTATGTTCGGTTATACCTGCCAGGCGGTACGCGCCAAGAAAGTGTGGGGCGATATCCACAGAGTCCAAGACCTTCTCGACGAGGGTCTTTTTTACTGCGTGCAGGGCGGTTACAAGGACTATTACACGGGCGAAACGCTGCCCAACGACCCATTCATCGACGAGATCGAGAACTACGTCTATGACCCCGTCACGAACGATGTCAAGGACGATCAGACCGATCACATTCTCAAGGCTGTTATCTACACGGTCAAGAGCCTGTATATCGACCCGAGGATGCGGACGCTGAACACGGAGTTCTTGTCCGTGTTGAACTTCATCAACTATAACTACAAGTATTGAGGTGAGACATGATAAATAAGGACGGCTCGTTCGACGGCATCCCAGTTCCGTCGGCAGACAGCGGGCTTCTTGATGCTCTTTCCGTTTGGGAGAAGTACCAGGCGCGCGTGTTTGGGTGGAACAATCTGTCAACGTTTTTTGCGGCTGTTCCGTACCAATGGCAGAGTTATTACCAAAACACGATTTATCCGTGCATCTGTTTTGCGCAGGGGTACGACCCAACGATCCACGGACTGGGGCGGCTCATATCCACGCGCACAGGCTGCGTCGTCGTGCGGACTTTGGTCGACCAGATCATGAGCGGGGATGTCCAGTTTGAGGACAAGACGGGAGACGGTACCGCTGCGGGACATATGCAGGAATGGGCGCATGATATCAAGTTCGTGAGCTTTTTGTACAAGCTCGTGACGTTTACTGTTTCTGGCGGCGTCTCGCTTGCAAAAATCAACGTGACGGAGCATGGCGAGCTTTGGTTGGACGCGCTTCGAATCGATCGCTATTTTGCGGACATTGACAGCAAAGGCAACGTGACGCGCGCAACGTGCTATATCTCCGTTTACGAAGAGACCGTTCCGGGCGGGAAGACAAAGAACTGGTTCCTTGTTGAACGAAGGTTCTTCAAGGATCGTAGGCCGATCGCGAGATATGAATTGCAACCACTTGAGGGACTTGTCAACTCACCCGTCATTCCGAGTAATGCGTCCGTCCCGTGGGCGGCTGTACCGGAGGAAGTGCGAAACGCTTTCGTGCGGGATTACGGGACGGCTCGGCTTGGCGAGGACATTGTCCTCCCGTTTGTGGGGCTCGGCTGTTCGATCGTCAAAAACACAATGAACTCCATCGTCGTTCCGGATACGCGGTTCGGGGACAGCGCGCTTCTCAATATCATCCCGTACCTGATCGGAATCGATCAAGCGTTCACGAACATGATCAACGATCAGTACCTCGGCGCCGGCTGGGTGTATGCGCCTGCAAGTATCGGAGACGAGCTGTACACGGACGGGTTGCAAAAGCGGCTTCGTACATACCACGCCCCGGACGGCTCTACCTCCGCAAAGGCGGAAGTCGTGCAGTTCGATATCCGCGCGGAGCAATGGCAGAATGTCTTTGACATGTATCTGCGCCTGATCTCTTCGGCGGTCGGCATCTCCGCGAATACGCTATCTTCGCACCTTGCGTCCGATGCCGCGAGCAAGACGGTCTCGGAGATCGCAAGCGAGAACAACAAGACCACCAACATGGTCGAAAATAAGCGGTTTCTTTTGTCCGACGGGCTTGCGCCGCTCCTTCGGGAGGTGCTTGCGTTCAAGGGTATTTCCGGTGAGGTTGCGATCAGGTTCAGCCGCGGCGGATTGACGAATATGCGCAACCTTGTTGAGCTCACGATGATGCAGTACAACGCAGGGCTCATGTCTCTTGAGCAGGCAATCGAGGACCTGCACCCCGACTGGACGAAGGAGCAGATCGACCGCGAAGTTCAGCTTTGCAGGGAACGCGATAACTTCAACCTTGAGGACTATGTGAATGATTATAGCGAACAGACCGCTCAACCTTCAGGCTTTGGCGTTGGAGGAAGCGGAGACGAAGATCAGGCAGGTGGCGAAAGATGAGTTTTTCAAGCAGACGCGCAAGACCGCCATAGACCGCAAGGTCTACGCCATCATTCGCGAGGCGATGGCGCAAATCAAGATACCCGATCTTCGGCGCGCGGCGGAAGTCTCTTTACTGGACTTCTACAACCGCCAATACCGTGAGTTGCGCCGTTCGTTCTCGTGGCAGCTGTCCATGGTAGCCGCTCTCGCGCTGTTAAACGGGCATAGGACGGATGGGACGCCTGTGCGGGCAACTATGCGGGAGCGGTCCGCGGCGTGGCGCACGGTCGAAGCGGCGGGCTACAGCGGGGCGCGCGTCATGGGTGTTCCGATGCAGCGTTTCTCGCAGGACTATATCCGCGAGAATGTACAGCCCGCACTTGACCGCCTTGCAAAGCAGTATCCGTACGACCCGGATAGCATGGGCGAAAAGTACAAGACAGAGACCAGTTATCGGCAATCTTTGCGCAACCGCGCAGAGTTTGAGGTCCGATATCGAAACACAGAGGACAGCATAGCCTCTTTGCGTTCGCAGGGTGTAAAACTTGTTATCATATCAACTCATGCGGATTGCTCCGAGCGGTGCAGAAAAGCGCAAGGCGGCGTCTATTCGCTGGATGGGACAAGCGGAAGGACGGACGACGGCAGAACGTATGAGCCGTTGGAAAACGTTACAGATATTCCGGTTATCACTAAGTCAGGGAAGGTCTATCCGCGTGGATATGGCATTCTGTACGGCTTTGGGTGTCGCCATTTTGCTGTTCCGTATAAGACGGGCTACTACTTCCCCGAGCCGAACGCCGCCGAAGAGAAGGAGGAGTACATGATCACAGAGACGCAGCGACGCCTTGAGCGGAACGTCAGGGACTGGCGCACGGTCGCCGTCGAGAACAAAGGCGTGAACCATGATAGGTATGTCGAGGCAAGGGCGAAGGCGATCGAGTGGAATAAGCGGTATATCGAGTATTCCCAGAAGAACAACCGCGCGTACTATCCGTCGCGCACCAAGATTTTGTGAGCGGGCAATGCCCCGCTTTTTTCATGCCAAAAAGGAGGGCGCATGAAAACGCTTTCGAAAATTTTTGAATTTCTAAAACCAAAAAAGGAGGATTCGGCAATGACCGAGGACGAGAAGCAGGAACAAAAGGCAAAAGAGGATGTCGCCGAAAAGGGCGCCGATAGTCAGTCCGAAAAGGACCGCGTCGACGAGAGCGTTGGCGAACAGGAGAAGAAGGACGGGAATGAGGATTCCCAGTCCGCAAAAGATCGCGTGGATGAATCCGAAGGCACAAAAGAGCACGACGAGAAGAAAGCCGAGGAGAAGCGCGAGGAGAAAACGGAGGAAAAGTCCGAGGAGAGTATGCCCGCATGGGCGGAAAGAATGCTCGGCATGATCGAGCGGATCACGGAAGCGCTCGTCAAGGAAAAAGAGACGGAGGAACCTGCGGCGGTTGGTCTGCCCGCGGATGACCCCGCAAGAACAGCAGGCGGGCAACCCCGCCGCGCATACCTGGATCAATACAGAGGCTAAAGGAGGTTAAACAATGCCCACTATCAATCCAAACGGCGTTGCTACGATCAATGTAGCCGCAAACCAGAACACCATTGACGGCGTTAACTACGCCATCGAAATGTCAAAGACTTTGGCGGATAACGTCTTCGTCAAGCTTCGTACCCGCGTCGGTCTCGGCGTGACGGGAAAGTATGTGGAGAACGGGGCGGACAGAGGCTTTGTCCTGATTAACCGCGTCAAGCGCGCAGGCGGAAAGGCGCGTACGATGCAGTCCGGCGGACTTTCTACCAATATCGGAACGACCGGAAACAACGGTCTGATGAACGCGAAGCCTGCGTCGCAGGTGGCGACCGATCAGTACGCAATGCCGCTGTTCCATAAGTACGACGAAAGGTACTTCATTCCGCGTACGGCGGCAAGGAACCTTCCCGTCGACCTTGCAAACGCGACCGTGTTCAATGTCTCCGGGGAAATTCAGGAGAATATCGACGCGAGCACGATCGCAACGTACGCGGCGGCGTGCTGCCGTTACGGCTCCGGACTTACGACCGCGAACAGCAACATGGTTTCGATCGGCACGGGGACAAAGAAGTACTTTACGGCGGTGAAGGCTGCGCTCAAGATTCTCAATGCAGGTGATATTGCGAACGGCATTTCGGCATACACGGCAACGGCGATCATCGCTACATACGACTTCGCGCTTGACCTTCTCTCCGATGAAGGCGTGCTCGCGGGCGGTTCGAACTATGCGCAGACGATGATCGCAAAGGGTATTCTGTCTCCCGAAGAAGCGTTCATGCAGTACGGCGAGGGGACGATGGGCATGATCATGGGTATCCCCGTGATCGCTGTGCCGAGCTATGTCTTTGTCGACCTCGCGGGAGAATGGCTTGCGGATAACGGCAACCTCGTGAACGACGCATCGGCAAACCTTGCATTCCTGAACAGTGTGCAGGCGTTTGTCGTGTCCGACATTGCCACCTCGCGCGGCATTGCGGACAACTACATGCGCGTTGAACAGTCCACCGAGGCAAACAAGACAAACGTCCTGCCCGACTGGCAGTGGGGCGTCGAGGCACTCTATGGCAGCGGTATCGTCCCGATCATCAACGGCACGATCACCAACCCCTACAACGCATCGACGAACACCATGACCGTTGTCGGCGCCGGCGTCGTTTCTTCGGACTAACGCTTTCCAAGAGGTTTGAGCTTATCAAGCCTCTTTCCACACAAGGAGGATTTTATGGAATATCCTTTCAGCGACGATTACATGACTTTCAACGCCAAAACAAACCGCTACATACTCACGGAGAAGGCGCTCCTTGATAACGGCATAGACATTCGAAGCGAGATGGCAGCGACCGCGACCGTTAGACCGGAGAGCGTGATCAACAGCTTTTTGAAGTTGGTGAGCGATATGATCTACGGATATATCCACGCATTCAACTACAATAACCCGCTGCAGGACAAGCTGATCGCTACATTGCCGTCTTTGCGTAACATTATGCTTGAGGCGATGATATATCAGGCGATTTACGTCTACAACAACGGTAACCTGCTTTTGTCTACGAAGCCCGAGGAACGCGCCCGCGCGTACGACGATACGGCAAAGCAGTATTTGGACATGGAAGTGCCGGAAATCCGCAAGCCCATCACTTTTCAAGGGAGGCTCTGATGATCTATTCGCTTTTGGATATAGTCGCCCCGCGTGCTCAATACACGGCGCGGGGCTCGTACTATAAGCGCGAACCGAACGACCTGACGGAGGGCGCGCAGCCGTTTTCGTACGAGTATTTAGACCTGTACTCAAGGACGTACAGTGTCCTGTTTGGCGGTGTGCAGGCGGTCGCGGGCGAACAGGCGATCAGGACGCGGGACAGGCTCGATCTCCAACGCGATGAAAGGGGAGAGGTCGGCGGGATTGTCATCACCGGGGACGGGCGCGCATTCAAAGTCATTCAGTCGCAGCGCGACTACTCGAGAGCGCCCAAGCAGGCGTTCCGCATTTTTGGTATGCCTGTCGGATATACAACCGCGCTCCGACTTGTCGAGATCGACAACCCTTGGGGCTTAAAATGACGATCTTCCAGCTTTTTGTCATCGTCAGTCAGGTCATTGCCGGAATGATCGCCGACGGCTATGTGCCCATTGACACGGGCAATATGGCATACAATGCGATTGTTTACCGCATTGTGGGCGGCAATGAGATACACGTCTATGTGGATAATCGAATTGCGTCATACGCCAAGTACACAGAGGGTCCATGGGTTGCGCAGCGCTGGCATGATAAGAAGAACCCGAATGAGGGTTGGTGGGCAGACAGATTCATCGAGGAGCTTATAAAAAGAATCGCGCAAAGAGTGAACGGAGAAATAACATGATCACATTGATCGAACTTGCAAACTTTTTCGAAAACGGAATCAACAACAACATAGAATACCCGAATGTCTTTGTACGGATTTGGGCAAACGCCGGCAAGAAGATTCCGCCCTTGCGGCAGGGGAACACGGTTTCATACTTCTTTTCTGGATGCCTGCAGAACACGGGCTCGACCGATGCATCCATGTCGATACAGGCGGGCGTGAACAACTTGACGCTGGATATCGAACTCCCGCAAGAGCCGCCCAAGACGACCGCCGATCAGATGGGGGCAGAGTTATACCCCGTCATGGACGATCAGTACTGGTTTCCGAACGAGATCATCGCGGCGTGCGACAAGTTCTTTGACAGCGTCAAAACGATCAACCTTGTCGACGCGGGCGGGAAGAGCTTCTCGCTCGGGATCCGCGCCGGCATGGGGCTTTCGGGTGAGGTCGGGCTCCGTTCTCCTTCGAGCGCGTACATTCACGTCTTGTACAACATTGAGCTGACTTACGTTCAGGGCGGCATCAACTCCCGCGCTTCCACGCTCGCGATCGATACCGAGGATAACTTCATTGCGTACATGGAGAAAGCGATTCCGCGCGCGGCTTCGGAGCAGCCGGACGTCTACCTCGGTTTTACGGCAAAAAAGAGCGTGGATAATGCGACGGCATTCGGCATTCAGCTGTCGGCGCCTGCGACGATCGACTTGTCCGCATTCGATTCGTACTTTTACGACGGCGCGCTCAATGTCGCGCACTTCGTCATCGAAACGGACAACGAAGTCCCGCACTACTACTGGATGAAGGTCAACAACCTGCAGCGCAACGCGAGCAATATACAGAACGTCGGGCTCACGATCAATCTTGTGGAGGCGTCAAACGACATGGAAATAGTCGACGTCCCGCCGTCCTATCAGGTGGCGCGGTTTGAGTTCGCTTCGTCGCAGGACTATACGTTGACGTTTACCCCGTCCGCGAGCGGGCTTCTGGCGTGGGCAAAAGGCGTTGCCCCCATTACAGCAGGGCAGAGCGTCTCGCTTGCTCTCACGGGCGAGTGCTTCGCATATGACGATGAAAATGACGTGTATTACGTCTATGTTATCACGAACACGGCAATGAGCGTAACGGGTGCGCAAATGGAGATCGTGAAGGAGGCAGGCTGATGGAACCCACCGATCTCGTAACCGTCGTCATTCGCATGGACGGCGGGAGCTCCTCGCCTTCTCCCGTCGCGGGCGGGAGCAGTGAAGAGGAATCCACAACATTCACGCAAGCCGCGGCAAGCGCAGTCAAAGCAGCAAAGAAACTGGTCGCCGTCGGTACGCCGCTCTATTTTGCAAAGAAAATCGCGACCAATCATTTGAACACGGTATCGCTGCAATACGGCGCTACGGAATACGAGCAGCGCTTGCAGACGGTCGTGGACGGGGTGGACACGGCGCTCCAGCTGACGGGTTCTTCCATCCCCGCAGCCGCAGCGGGCGGTCCATGGGCTGTCGTTGGTACGATTGCGGCGTTCGGCATCTCCAAGATCATTGACATTGCAGAGGCTTACAGACAGATTGAGATCAAGGAGAACAACGAAGAGATCACGCAGTCCATGCAGCAGAGGCGCATGGGCAATCTTTCCAGTACAAACGGGAGGCGGACATGGCGATAAGCAATAAGACGTATGTTTACATTGACGGCATCAACCGAACGAACAAGGCGGTAACCCCGCCCAAGCGCGGGAATTTCCTCGACGAAAGGCTGGACGAAGCGACGCTCTCTCTGCGTGCAATCAAGCTGGAGACGATCTCCCCGCGCACCCCTGTAGAGATCGTGCGCAGGAATGAACTGCATTACAGCGGCGAGACCGTTGACGTACAGACGGACACGACGCAGTTTTTGTGCGCGAATGACGCGTCCGAGGAAATGATTCTCGGCAGCGGGCTCTACAACCACGATCTGTACCTCATCGAGCTGACCAAAGCGCTGGAGCTGTATATCGTCGACACGCAGACCTATACGAACGATATAGGGCGTATCTTTACGAATTCGCAGGCGCAAGTCGTTCCGGAGGAAACTGAGGGATAAAAAAAGAGGCGCTATAAGCGCCTCACATTCTTTTCTTTTCCTGTCTGCTTCTCGCCATTCTTCTGCTTGGAGAAGGAGCAACGGAAATTTTTTGACGGGCAATGACTTCATCGTACAGAGCCTGCAAACGCAACCAATAGCTTGCGGGGCTATAGAGTGCTCTTTCAAGCCGCACTGCCATTTCTGCATTGATCTTCCTTTTCTCTCGGATGATCTCATTGATGACGGAGGGGGAGCAGCCTACTTTTTCGGCAAGCTCTTTTTGCGTCATCTCCATTGCTTCCATTTCCTCGCGCAGGAATACGCCGGGATGAATAGCGTAATTCGGCTTAAATTCAGTCGCCATAATGATTTGACACCTCCCATATTAAAACATGATCTTCCTCAATTTGAATCGTAACGATTAGGGTCATTCTGATCGAATAATCAATACTCAACGACGTCAAATGAGATTCTTTTCCTTGTAATTGGTGGATACGATATTTTTTGCTTGCGGGACTTCTGCGTAACATTTCAAACTTATTGTACGAATGCAACCGATACATGAGTTCACCGAGACGTGCCGCGGCACTGGGGAGAAGCAGCTTTCTTGCGTAGGATTTATCCTCACAGATTTTGCGGGTTTCATTGTCTCTGTATTCTATGATCATCTTTTGCTATTCTCTCATAAGTATGCTTGAAATTCGCAATTTTGTGAATTTATTGTAACGCAAAAAAGGAGAGATGTCAAGTGGTATTATAAAAAAATATCGATTATTCGTAATAAAATTTATAGTATAGCCGATATTTTCAAATTTTTTAGGAAAAATAGAGCGGTAGTTGCCGCCCCTTTTCCATGTCACTTTTTCAACTCATCGATTTCTGCTTGGAGTTCTTCCAGCCGTTTTTGTTTGCGCGCTTCTTCCTTATCGATCGTAGCCTGTAGCTTTTCAAGCCGTTTTTGCTTACGCTTTTCCTTTCGATCGATCATCTCTTCCTGCGATTTCTTAAAAGCCTTCATATGATAAAAGATAAAAAGATAGACAGCGCCAAAGAGGGCAAGAAGCGTACTCGACATTTGTATGGAAGATTCCGCCAGTAGCCGTCCATAAGAGGATATAAATTGCTCAATCTGCTCAACGGTATTGCCAAGCAATTCTGGATTTTCTATTTTATGCTGAAGATGCTGTAGCGAATATTGTAATGCTGAAGAATACATGGATACGGTTTGCGCGGAAATTATAAAGTAGTAAATCAAAATTCCAAAAATAATTGCGAATGATATGTAAACTAAAACGGGTAAAGCTTTTTTCATAAAAGATTCCTCTTGTTTTTTATCATTTTATAATAAAAAAATTACAATGTCAATAAAAAGGAGAAAAAATGGCAGACTTAGACCCCTCTGGCGATATTCACCCTTTCACGCCGGACACATATGTAACACCTCTTGCGAGCGGTACTTCGTTTGAATTTGTTTCTGCGCATACAATTTATCCGTATAGCCGAATCGGAACAAATTACTATTACATTCAGGACGTTTATTATAACTCAAATTTGGTATTTCATCATGAGTACAAAATTGCTTATACGGGGCAAGGAGAAGGTGAAGACATTGGGTTTACCACAACGCTTTCACCTGGGACATATGTTGTCGAATATAGATTTAACAGTCTTACTAATGCCCCGTCAAACACCATAAGAGCCGCGACATACACGTTTTTGGTCGTTGAAAACAAGCTCCCTCTAAAGAAATGGACGGTGACGGAGGGGATAAAGCGGCTTCTGCAGCTTGCCGTACCTATTCGCAAGGGCGATTATCCCATGTTTGTGCTGGAGGGCGACAACGGCGACGGACAGCCTTACACGGGGCAGGCGGCGCAGTTTGACACCATTCCATTTCCGGAGATTGCTATGACCAAGCAGACGCTGCGGGAGTGCTTGCAGCAGATCGGCGAGATCGTCCACGGCGAGCCGCGTGCAACGGCGGTCAAGAAAGACGGAAAATGGGTGTATCAGATCACCTACGATCTATACGGCAGTGAAAAAGTGTGGAAGCATGCGAACCGCCCGCACGTCGCCAAGTCCATTGCGCAGAGCATCAACGAATACGCCACTTCGACCGATTCCGCGACGGAGAACCTCATCTCGCAGATCAAGGACTACACGGGTGTGACGGTGGAGCCGTACGAAGGGGGCGGGCAGAGCGTTCGAACGGAGACCATGTACGTCCGTATCGAAGAGGGGAACATGATCATCAAGACGCAGCGTCCCGTCTACTTTTTCCCGCAAGAAAAGGGGCTTGAGCTCTACTGGGACGGCGCTTGGTATGACTGTACCGCCTATCTATACGAGCAGTCCGTCTACAACACGCAGCTCTCTGCGTACAAGGATGACCCGTCCGAGAGCAAGGCGTACGGACTTTATTATATCCAAGGCGAAAAGAACATTTACGGATTGAATTTCAAGCAGGAAAGACCATTCCTTCCCGCTTTTGCGAATTATGCGATCGTCAATATCATTCAAGCCGTTACGGGGCAGACGCCGTCATTCGGGACGGGCGAGACGGACAGCTATGCGACAATCATCTTCCGCGTGCGGTACACGCCGTTTTTCAACGCGCGCGTGGCGCAGACGAAGCCGAACTACAGGGACTACAAGTACCCGGCGCAGCTCATCTACAACCAGTCCGCGAACCTTGTGGACGCGCGCGCATTCGGCGAGAACCTGAAGGGAGTCATCGCGCGGCTCGGGAACGCGGAAAAGTCGCATACATATATGCTGACGCGGCTGAAACAAATCCCGAAGGCGGGCATGAAGTTCGATGACGACTACTATATTTCGGCGGTCTATACCGAGGACATGGCGAGTTATTACCGCTGTACGGTCGCGCTCACAAAGGACTTCAACCGCATATCGCAGTTTATCGGCGTCCCCTCCGAAAAGCGGTATTCGCAGGTCTCGCAGACCATGGCGGCAGAGCGCAACGTGCTGTATCAGGAGTATCTCGTCATCGGGGACTACGTAGAGCCGGACAGCGATAGCAGAATTGGTCGCTCCATGCTGCTCTCGTTTGCGACGGTCTTTTCGCATTCGGTTGCCATGAACCCCGTGTCCTGCGTCGTCGCGTGGGGCGAAAGCTACGGCGGGCAAAATCTTCCCGTGGTCGTGCTTCCCGTCGTCACATGCGCGTTCGGAAACTCCGTGAGCTTTTCGTGGGAGTATCAGGACAACTACTCCGCGGGACCTGTCTCCTCGTGGCAGGTTGGCGGGGTAGACGATGATGTCGTTACGGGCTACTATCAGGATGATTGCAGGTACACGGACTACTACGGGCGAATGTACTACTACAACTTTGACTTGCGGTCGAGCTGGACGCCGTTTACGGCAGACAACTATCTCGACATTGCAACCTCGTTGCCGTCTGCCAGCGCCTCGTTTGTGCCGGATGGATTCTTCTCGACAGCAGGAGGCATACCCTATCTCATGCGCAAGGACAGCCGCGAGAAGCTGCAAGTCAACGTGCAGGTCAATCTCGTGACCAACCGCAAGAATATGATCATCGGCTCGGCGCTTGCGTCGTACTGCGCGGCAGTGCGCGGCATGAGCGCGACGGACGCTGGCGTCGCACGGCTGTATATCCTGCCCGAGCCGCTCAACAAGTTCACAGACCATTTGGAGAGCTATATCACGCAGAAGCTTGCAGACCTGCCGTATTCTACCGTCACCGTAGACATTTCCGGTGTTTTGAATGACAATGACGGTTACTTCACGATCACAGGCACGGCGGCAGCGTCTGGGAAGGCGTGGGCGATCGTCACGCCGCAGACGACAACGACGGAACAAGTCGAGGACGAGGAGGGCGACGTCGGGCCGCAGACGGTCACACACGGCGGCGATCTGCTGCTGGGTGAAAATATGGAGATATCGTCGGGAGAAGCTATCCCGACGATTTATTTTACCAAGAAAGAGGAGGTCTTTGATAAAACGGTATGGAAGGATATACGGTAGAGCAAAAGCGCGCGCTGCTGAAACTTTCGGCAGTCGTCGCAGAGAACAACCGCAGAGAGGCGGAAGCGGTGCAGGGGTACACGGAGCAGCTGAACGCGGTGCTTGACGCGCAGACGGCATTTGAGGACTTCCCTGAAGTGCTGGAAGCGCTCTGCGAGCTGGAAGCGGAGACGCGGGAGAAGATCGCGGACGAGCTCAATCATTCCGTGAGCCTCAACGAGGAATACACGGCGCTCACGGGCATTGCGCCGAAGGAGGAGTAAATGATCTTTTTTGCGAACAACGACGGCACGATCGTCTATTCCCAGCCCTCGCCCGTGCATCAGGGCGGGGCGAACACCAACAACATTTACCTGTTCGCGCCGTTCGCGACGAGCTCTTCGGTGACGGTCGGCTTCCTCCTGCCGGACGGGTCTATCTTCCCGCGGGAGGGTCCCGCGCTCATGACGTGGCGCGGGCAAATCCCGTACACGGACGAGGACGGGAATCTTCTGTCCGGCTGGACGTACTCCATGCCGAACATGGTTTTGCAGAAGCACGGCGTCGTCACGGTGCAGTTCTTGTACTACAACGCCGTGGGGGAGATCGTGGCGTCCTCCGCGACTTCGTTCAACGTGGAGAAGGGCGTGCCGGTCATTCTGCCCGCGGCGCCCAGCCAGACGATCTATCAGCAGATTTTGCAGGCGATCGCGCAGTTGCAGGAGAACCTGGACAATTTTCATGTGGACCCGTATATCCTGCCGATTGCAAGTGCCGAGACGCTTGGCGGCGTGCGCCCCGTGAACAAGACCGCGTCAATGGGGCAGCCCGTCGGCGTGGACGGCTACGGGCGGCTATGGACGGCGTCCGATTCGGACAACCTCAACCTGCGCTACGCAACGGAAGCGCAGGTGCGCGCACTATTTGATGAGGAGTAAATATGCCTACAGTAAGTATTACAGTAAATTTTCAGGGGACGGCGGCAGGGTTTTCGCTCACAGGCTTCGGCATGTTTTATCTTTCGCCCTCCAACAATACAGGGGCGATCGTTTATACGGAGGGGCAGACATATACCGCGGAGATCAACACGGGCGGGAAACTGTATAACGTCGTCGGCACGGGCTGCACGATCTCCAATATCCAAGACACGACCTTTAACGTCGTCTTTACGTCCGATACTGCTACGATCAGGGTGTATGCGGACAACCCGTCATCGATCATCGGCGCGTACACGCTGAATCAAACGCTGAACAAGCTCGGGGATGACGGGCAGCCGTACGATATCAAAGTATCGTTTACCTCGGACGACGAGGCGCGGGGTGGCTTCTCTTTTGTCAACAATCCCGCTGAATGGTATATCCGATACACGGGCGGCCCGCAACCTCCCATTGCTTATAATGGGAATACCGGCTGGAGAAGTCAGAGTTACAGACTGGTCGATTTCGGCGACACAGCGCAGGAAGTCCCCGCCATGTTCAAAAGCTGGATAGAGGCAAACGGCTCCCCGACGCTGTACTATATATCATATATCGGGACGAACGTTTCTATCTCGGGCAATCAGCGGTATGCGCAGGGGGAGACGGTCACGTTTACCGCCACGCCGGACTTCGGGTATGCGGTCAGGTCGGTCACAGCGACGGCCTCAGGGCAGAGCATTCAGGTCTACGATCTTGGCGGCAACGAGTATTCCTTCACGATGCCGGGTAGCAATGTTACGCTCACGGTGACGACGGTCCTTGAAGAAACAGTGGACGTGTCGTGTGATGTCACGCTTGGAACCGGTGCAGGGGTTTTATACATAAAAGTTCCGTCTTCTGACGAGCAGTATACATTTGTTGCTATCGGAACCGGACTGCATCAAACAGTAACATGTCAGCCGGGGGAAAGCCTTTTTGGGGCAGTGGCGTCGGCAAGCGGGTACGGACTTGCGTCGGTAACTGGGACGGGCTGTACAATCTCCAATATCAACAGAACGGACGGAACATTTAACGTCGTATTCACAGAAGCAGAGGCGACGATTTCCGTTACTTCCGAACAGAACGTATACAGCATTACAAGGGCGCCCGTAAACGCGACGATCTCGGCGCCCGGGACGGCAACCGCAGGAACAATCGTTCAGTTTACGGTAACGGCCAATACGGGATACGGCATGGACAGCGTACTCGTCAGGCAGTCAAGCGGTGCAGTGGTCGTTGTAACGTCGCTTGGAAACGGCCGGTACTCTTTCACGATGCCGGCAAGTGACGTTACGATCACAGCTACGGCAACGCTTGCATCCACGAACTGCACCGTGACATTTGACGAGGGCGTTATGTCCGTCACGACGACGGCAAGCAGCGGCGGGACGTGGAACGTCTCCGGAACAGCCGTGAATATCAGCGGAATCTCGACGTCGGGAAGGTACACATTCAGCGTATCGCTCGCCGACGGATACACGCTATCCAACGTGACGGGGACGGGCTGCACCATTCTTTCCAAGGCAGCGACCTCGTTTGTCGTTGGATTTTCAAGCACGACGTCGCGCATCTCCGTCGTAACCGAGAAAGAGGGCGTGGAGAGCTATCCGATCGACTGGGAGTATTCCAACGCGACGCTTACGGGCGCGGTGTCTTCGGCGGAAGCAGGAATCCCCGTTTCCTTCTCGGTCCTGCCTGCAAACGGGTATGAGGTCACGGGCGTCACGGCAAGCGCGAACGAGGCTCCCCTGCAGGTCAATGTGAGCGGCTCGTCGTATTATTTCATCATGCCGTCCGCGGCGGTCACTGTGACCGTTCTGACGGAGCTTGCGCCGCAAAATACCGATCTGCAGGTCAACTTTGATTCGGGGGTCGGGTATGTCTCCGCGAATATCAACGGCGGCTCCTACGCATTTTCCGACACCGGGGAAAGCAAGGAAATATCCTATATCCCGGGCGCGGAGAATGCCTTCACCGCCGCTTTGGTGAACGGGTACCGGATATCCTATGTCAACGGCGAGAATTGTACGATCTCGGATATCAACTACGCCGAAGGGACGTTCTCCGTCGTCTTTACGGGAACCCCGTCCACCGTGAATATCGGCACGCAGGCGCTGGAGCCCGAGACGGTAGAAGTGTCTTTGGCGGTCATGTTCGACGCCGGCGTCTCTGCGGTGAGCACGAACGTCGACGGAACGACTGTATCCTGGACGACGTCGGGCAGCCGTCAGACGTTTGAGACGCAGGACGGCGCGACGCGCGATTTCAGCATTTCGCTCGTAAGCGGGTATTACCTGGATTCCGTCTCCGGCACGGGCTGCACGATCACGGCGCAGACCGAGAACGGATTCAGCGTCCTGTTTACGTCCACGACGCCGAATATCTCGATCGTCACGCAGCGGGCGGCGCAGATATCTTACCCGATCTCCTATTCGTACACCAGCGGCACGCTCAACGGCCCGCCCCCGGCGGAAGAGGGCGAGACGGTGACGTTTACGTTCACGCCCGAGAACGGGTACACCGTCGGAAATGTGACGGTCATGGGAAATACAGAGATCGAGGTGGAGAACAGCGGGAACTCGTACTCGTTTACGATGCCTGCCGAACCGGTTGCGGTCAGCATCACCGTCAACACGCCCGACATTATCACCATACAGACGCTCGGCGTGTTCAAGGAGGAAGCGGACAAGGCTTATGCGCCGTTCAACGTCGTCTATGCGCCTGCGACACTCACGGACGAGCAGCAGGCGCAGGCGCGCGAGAATATCGGCGCGGTTTCTGAGGCCGAACTCTCCCAGGCGCTTGAACCGTACGCTCTGCAAGACGGGACGTATGCGGGGCTTTCCGCAGGGCATGCGACTGAGGCGGACAGAGCAACGGGAGACGAGGACGGAAACCGCATCATCTCGTTTTACGGGCATGACCTGACGCTCTCCATCAATCCGCAGACCTATGTCATGACGATCACGCTCGTGAGCGAGGACGGGACAGTGCTCGCCACGCGCTCGATCGATCTTCCGCTCGAGAGTATGGTCGTCAGCGGAACGTACGACGAAGCGACGAAGGAAGTCGTTCTCACGCTGCAGAACGGGCAGCAGGTGCGCTTCTCGGTCGCAGACCTTGTGGACGGACTTGCCTCGCAAGCCGCTCTTGACACAGAGACGCAGGCGAGAGAGGCTGCGGACGCCGCGCTCGCGAAGGACATTTCCGATCTGCAGGACGGAACAACGCCCGCGGGCGTCGCATCAAAGCTCGCCACAGAGGACGTCGGAAGCGCTGCCAAGCCCGTCTATTTCGAAAACGGCGTCCCCGTCGCGTGCGGAGACAGTCTTTCCGTCAACATTACGGGAACGGCAAACAACGCGGATAACCTCGGCGGGAGTCCTTCGAGTGACTATGTATTAAAGAACGAGCTTCCGTTCTTCAACACAGAATATGGCGTCAGATTCGCGCTCGGAGAAGATGGAAACATTGGCCCTAATCCGACCGGTCAAAGGGTCATACGCTATAACGGAATTCTCACAGAGTGGAATCCTTCATTTACGCCGAACGTCGGGGACGGAACGAGCGTCTCAGAAATTCACGACAACGAGTTCGATTATATCCCGATCTTTTCGCCGAAGTTGTACACAGACAACGCGGGAAACGTTTTTCGCCGCTTCAAGCCGTTCTATTGGGGGCGACAGGTCATGGGCGGATACCTCTATATCTGGGTCTGCGAGACGCCGCTCTATTCCTTCTACCGCATGCCGCAGGCATTCATCAAGGACGGGAGGGTCGGGTATCGCGATATCGCCGTCTACGAAGGCGCGTTTGAGACGATCGGCGACGTGACGTATCTCTGCTCCAAACCCGGGCTCAATCCTGCGCATAATAATACCAGAACGCAGTTTTGGCAGAAGGCACAGGCGTGGCAGACGTATCTCTCCGTGGACACCAACAACGAATGGTACGGCTTCACGCAGATCTCGGAGATCACGGAGATTTTGCAACCGCTCGTCATGATCATGTTCGGCACGCTCAATTCGCAGTCCGTGTACAAAGGTGTTGTAGCCGTAGGCTGGGGTTATTCAAATACCGGTGTAGCGGTAGACGCATATAACGAAGACACAATGACGCTGTATTTCTCCACGAATGCGTTGAATTCGTTGCGAGAATATCGTGTCGGCGGAACCGCGTGCATCAACAGAGTAACGACGAGCGAGGACTACTATCGCCAGATCGTAGCTAACGGAACAGTGACGGGAACTGTCTCCGGAAGCACCTTTACACCGAGCGACGATGGAGAGACGTATTACTATATCACGATATCCGGTACAAGTTTTCCCGCAACGCCGACCACGGTACAATCTCGACCTATCTATACCGGTGAAACCGACGCGATTGAGGCGACGAGCGGAACGCTTTCGAATGACGGATTCTACAGCTTCAAAGTGCTCGGGATTGAGAATGTTTTTGGGAATATCGTTAAGTTCGTTCTCGACGTGTCAAATTATAATTATATCCCCCAGAAGCTCATCTCGCCATACGAATATACGGATTTCTCGACTTCAAACTATACGCAATACTACACAGCGGCGAATTACAGTATGGCGGAGATTGCGGAGGGAAACGGTTGGATTACGCAAATTGGTTGGCAAGATACATTGCCGGATGTGCAGCTTCCGGTATCCGGCGGAGGATCATCTTCGACTTACTACTGCGATACAATGATTGAAGGCGAATCATCAGTTGTATCCTTTGGATTCAGCGCCTCCGGCCTGGCTACAGGTTTGTTCTCATGGAACACGCAGGGCTTCGTCGACTGGAACTACAGCGCGCGTCTTTCTCACTGGGCTTTGATCGAAAAATAAAAGGAGGCATTAAGAATGAGACGAGGAACCATTACGCAGGCAACGCAAAGCCCGCGTACAATTGAAGTTATCCCCCTGAAAAACGGGCAGTGCGACCTGATCGTGACAGACACTGTATCCCGCATCCAGGTCAACGATGAGAGCGGGCAGCATACAGAGTACTCCTACACGCTGTACGCGAACAGGGCAAAGATTGGCACATACGAAGAGATGGTCGCCGCGCTCGTCGACTTAAAGTACAGCACGGCGGACGAGATTTCGTTGATGCGCAAAGGCATTGCCGACCCGCAGAACGTGGAGTATGTCGCATACATGGAATACGTCAACGCGTGCAAGGACTACGCAAGAGAGCTGTACGGCATCGAGGTGAACGCATGAAACTTGTGGTATCGGAAGGGACGAGCCTTTACGATTCGTCCGTGCATATCGTTCAAAAGCCGTTTGTGCTTACTGTCACCATCCCCCCCAAGACGGGGGATTTTTTCTACTGCTACGAGCTCAACGGAAAGTATAAGCAGGTCTATATCGACGGCGGGCGCGTGGAGATTCAAAACCTTGAAGCGGGCGAACTGCATGCAACCGTCAAGCACTGCATCCGCGACGTCGTCGTGCGGGAGTACCCGTGCGAGGCGCTCGTCCTCACCGACCTGAACGGAACGATCAAGGCGACGCCGGAGATAACGGCGCTGCGCGATGAGGTCTGCGCACTCAAAAACGATCTCAAAACCGAGCAGGACGCGAGGAAGAAACTTGCCGATGCGTTCGATGAGTATAAAAAGGACGCGCGCGCGAGGACGGCGGCGCTTGTTCTGTACGCCTACTACGAATACGAGGGCGACTTGCAGCTCAACGCAAAAGACCTCTCGCTCGATCAATTCGCCGCGCTGCTTGGCGTGACGCTCACCGACGAAGAAAAGACCATGTTCTCAAAGGAGGAGTTATGAAAAGAGTACACTTGTTTACGGTTGTGATCGTCTGCGCGTCGCTGCTGCTTGCGATCATCACTATCCCGCTTGCCGTCGTCCATGCGTCCGCAGAAACGCCCGTGGACGCGTTTGCCGAGGAAGTCGACCAACTTCCCGACGCGGAAGACCCCGCGCCGCCTGCGCCCTCTGACGAACCCACGGAGGACGTGACGGAGGGACAGCCGACAGAGGAGCCCGAAGCGCCGGGCGAGGCTGAATCGCCCACGGAAGAGCCGGAGGCGCCAGTCACGGAACCTGAGGAACCAACGGAGGACGAACCCGTCACGGACGAGCCGTCCGACGCCGTGCAGCAGTTCATCGACGGGCTGAAAGAGCAGTACGGGAACAACTGGACGACCTACTACAATGCCATTCTCGCGCAGTGGGGGACGGTGGAGAACTACCTCATGTCCCTCCTGCCCGAGGATTCGCCCGACGTCGTCAAGGACGCGTGGCTCGCGTTTGTCGCTTGGACTCGGGATAACTGGGTCATCTTGGCAGCAATTGGCGCGACGATCGCAAGCGCCGTCGGCGTGATCGTGTATGTGTTCACCAAAAAGCGCGCAAAGGCGTTCATGCTCTCCGCATATGACGATAAGTTTGCCAAGATCTACGAGGAATACAACAAGCAGTCCGCGGCGATCAAGGCGCAGAACGCGGCGCTCATCGCCTTGACGGGCGCAAATCCCAAGTTCGAGGAGACGCGCGCCGCACTCAAACAGACGGGCGACGATCTCGATAAACCGAGCGGGGAGACAAAATGAAAACCTATAACACGCAAAGATACCTCTTCTTTTGGCTCTCCGCCGTGTTCTACTTCCTGCCCTATATTATCGCGACCGCCTGTCTCTTGCCGTTCATGGAGGAGTCTACCGGTATGAAGTGGTCGATAGGGCTTGTCGTGGCACTTGTGAATGCGCTCCCGTTCATCGGGGGCGTTTTTCGCGTGCTCTTTTCGCACACGCCGTTCATCAACATGTACGCCATCATCTTCATGTTTCTCGCGGCGTTCTTCACGCTGCCCATCTTTTCGACCTTCGTCTATACCTTCCTCGTCATCGAGGGCTGCGCCGCGCTCGGGTCGATCATGGCAACGGTATTTTGGTTCTTGCACCGCAAGTACAAGACCAAGGCAGAGACGGTCCACACCGTCTTAAAGTCGGGTGTATTGGAGGCACGTAAATGATACAGGAAGAAAGGAAAGAGCCCAAGGAAGTGCTCCCCGCCCGCGTCGGGTCGGCTATGCGTTCCCGCCCGCCCGTCAACAAGCTGGACGTCTCCGTCATCGTCATCGTCTGCGCACTGGCCGTGGCGATCGCGTGCGCGTTCCTCACCGAGTTCATCTTCTCGTACGAGATTCAGTGGAACGAGATCGGCGTGGACACCGTCATCATCTCCGCCTGCACCGTCTCGATCTATTTGCTCTTGCGAGATATGGAGATCAGGAAGGGGCGCAGAACGGAGCCGTGGAAAACCGCGCAGAGCCGTCTGCTCCAAAACGGGCGCATGATCACAGAGAGGAATATCGCAGGCTATGCGGGCAAGTACTGCCGTAAGTGGGAGGACGAGCGCCTCGATGAAGCGCGTCAGCGCGCCCTTGAACGCGCGGGAATCTCCCTCGAGGAATACAAGACGAAGTACTGCATCTACGACAAGAAGGAGCTTTCGGAGCACTTCCCAGCGCTCACCAACCTGCAGCGTGAGACGATCTTGCGCGTGAATAAGATCAAGCGCGTCCGGTACGACGAAAGCTATATCTATACTTCGGGCAGCACGGGGAAGTTTCGAAAGTCGCCCTCGAGCGGTATTCACGCGGAGACGTTCTATAAGCTCGACACGCTCCGCACGGTCGTATCCACAGTGTTCACGTCCATTGCGACGGCGGCGATCTTGCAGGAAGTCATCTTCAACCCGACGGCCGAGGCGGTCGTGGAGTGCGTTATCAAGCTTGCGATCACGGCGTTCTTCGGGGCGATCGGCATGATCGGCGGCTACAATTTTGCCGCCATCCGCGAGGTCGACGAGATGAACGCGCGCGCTGACGAACAGGAAAGATTTATCAATTGGGCGGAAAAGTCTTATCCGCCCGTCCCCGCTCCGATTGCGGTTGTCAAAGAGGAAAAAACGGTGAAAGATGACGAATCGGGCGATAGTGGTAACAATTTTTAGTAACAAAACGAAGTTAAATACACATAACCACAAATAAACATACATAAAAAAGACCCGTATTTTAGACGAAATACGGGTCTTTTTTTATTTGGCGCAGAGAAGAGGATTCGAACCTCCGGACGAGTCACCCCCGTCACACGATTTCCAATCGTGCTCCTTAAACCACTCAGACATCTCTGCAAGTGACATGTGCTATTTTACAACAAACGCCCGAAAAAAGCAACTTCTTTTTGTCGCTTTTTTCATCTTTTTTGCGCGTCGGGCAAACATTTTTAGCGCCTTGTTGTCGTTTGTTTCCCGATCAATTTTAGAAGTCTGTGAAATATTTTATAAAATCGTGAAAATATTTTTCCGGAGACTATTGCCGAATCGGGAAAAGTGTGGTATACTATCATCAATCTATATGTAAGCAGGGGGTAGATACATGAACAAAAGGCTTACGGCGTTGCTTGTGTCCGGTTTGATGGGTACATCCATGCTATTGGGACTTGCCGGTTGTACGCCGTCCAATCCTCAGACTGATGGCCCGGGGGATGATCCGGACGGACCGACCGAAACGGCAGACGAGCAGGCGCCCGCATTTACGGATGCGGAGGCAACACTTTCCTTGAGCGGCGCGATCGATACGAAGTCTGCGCGCAATCAGATTTCGTCCGATCTGTTTGGGCTGTTCCTGGAAGATATCAACTACGCGTCGTTTGCGCTGGATGACAATATGCTCATCAACAGCTCTTTCGAGAACAAGCAGACAAATCTTTCCAATGGACAGCTCCATGGCTGGAGCGTCGGGAGAGACGGAGAGATGGAAGTGGAGACGGAAGGCGGCGTCAATTCCGGGGATGAAAATTTCCTGCAGGAGGACGGCACCTACGTCAATGAAGAACATCTGAAGCTCACGGCAGCGGCGGGGACGATTTTAAGCAACAGCGGTCACACGGTTGCGTCTCCCATTACCGTAATCGAAGGGACGGACTATGTGTTCTCCGCATTTATTAAGGGCTATACGGGAAAGATCACGATCGAGGTCGTAAGGGGCAGCGAAGTCTATGCCTCCGGAGAGATCAACGTGAGCGGCGCGGACTGGGTCAAATACCAGACGACGATTACCGCGACCGGCACGATGGACGAGACGGGTTCGGGAACGACGCTGCGCCTGACGTTTGATACTGCGGGTACGGCATATCTTGATAATGTCAAGTTTGAGACGACCGATGCAAACGAGGCAACGGGTATCAAGAGTTATCTGTATGAGGCGATCGAAGATTTGTCGCCCGCATTCTTCCGCTTCCCGGGCGGCTGCATCATTGAAGGCAGAGCGGGGGACACGGATGAGTACTTCGACTGGAAGAACTCCATCGGCGCTGTGGCGGCGGAGGGCGGCGACATCGTTCCCGCGTTCACTTATACGCTCAATGTGGACGGCACGACGAGCGAAGTGACGACCTACGGCGAACAGGCAACGCGTTCGTACAACACCGATATCTGGGCAGGGAGCACCTATTATCAGATGGAGTACGGCCTTGGCTACTATGAGTACTTCATGCTGTGCGAAGAGCTCGGCGCCAAGGCGATCCCGATCGTCAACTGCGGTCTGAGCTGTATGGCGCAGGATAACGGCGGCCGTGCACTCAAGGGGCGTCACAACAACGGCATTGAGGACTTTATCCAGGATGCGTTCGATCTCGTCGCATTCGCTAAGGGCGATCCCAACTCCTCCGATCCCGATGAGGCATACTGGGCGCAGGTGCGCGTCAATATGGGACATGCAGAGCCCTTCGATATGGACTATATCGGAATCGGCAACGAGCAGTGGGGCATCTATTATGAGAGGTATTATGAGCAGTTCCTGATCGCATTCAATGAAAAGGCACAGGAAAATCCTCTCTATGCCGAAGTGGAGCCAATCGTCGGCAACTGCACGATGTTCACGCACTGCGAGGATCCCGATCTCAATCGTAACGGCGCGGCGCAGCAAGCGGCGCAGCAGTTCCTCTGGAGCAGCAATTGCCCCGATGAGATCTATTCGGTTGCGCAGTACGGCGTCGTCGATCAGCACTACTATGTCAACTACACCGACCTGTTCTACAATCACGACCTGTACGACAGCTATGCGCGTTTCAATGAAGAAGACCCCAATGCACCGGAGAATCTTACCTATTACAAGGTGTTTGTCGGCGAGTATGCGGCGAATACCGATATCGTCCGCTCGCCCGGCGGCGATGGTGTGACGATCGGAAGCAACGATGCATCGACGACGCATTTTGGTACAACGGAGGCAATGACCAGCACATGGATCAACGCGCTCTCTGAAGCGGCAATGATGACGGGTATGGAGCGCAACGGCGATGTCGTCGTCCTGGCGGCATATGCGCCCATGTTCGGTACCTATCAGTCCGGCGCGCGCCAGTGGCAGGTGGATATGATGTACTACACAAATACCGACCTTGTCCGTACGCCCAGCTACTTTGTGCAGCAGATCTTCATGCAGAACACGGGCGATCATAAGGTCACGTCCAATCTCGCCTATGCGTCCGGCACCGTGCCGACGATGGAGTTTACGTCTACGAATGACTCCGCGACGCGCACAGTCAACACGATCTACTATGTCACCAGTCAGGATGCGGAGACGGGCGACATCATCGTCAAGATCGTCAATGCAGGGGAAACGGATGTCAGGTTCAACGTCTCCCTGGCGGACCTTGTCGATGTCGAACTGACGGGCATTGCCGAAGTGCTGCGCGTGGTCGGCGAGGATTATGCTTCCACTAACGATCTGAACGGCATGAATATCGTGGGGCCCGACAGGAGCTATAAGATCGGCTTCGAGAACGAAGTGTTTGGCTATGAAGCGCCCGCCATGAGCGTCACGGCGATCCGCGTCAGAACCAAATAAAATATCAGAAAGCAGACATGCCGCGTCCTTGTGGGGGCGGCATGTTTATGCAAAAGACCCTGCGCCGCAGCGCAGGGTCTTTTGCATGGATTCAGATCTTTTTGACGTAACAGCGGCGGCGCTTGTGCAGGACGTTGCCGAAGTTCTTCCACAGGTTGAGGATGGCGTGGTTGTCCTCGAGGTTGAGGTTGGTTTCGCAGTATTTGACGTTACCCTCGCGCAGCATGCGTGTGAGTTCATCGATGAGCACGATGCTCACGCCGCGATAGGCGGGCAGCACGCCGATGAGGGCAAGATCGATGATCTCGGGATCCTTGACCGCTTTGAGGACGCGCAGAACGGCGGGGAGGGTGAGTCTGCCGCCAGACTTTTGCACGGCGCGCGCGATAGAGGGGAAGCATAGCCCGAAGCAGACGGGCTTTTCATCCTTGTCCAGGATCATCGTCACGAACCGTACGTCGATGATGAGCTTGAAGGACTTGACCAGCTCGTCTTTCATCTTATCGGTGAAGGGGACGGTGCCGTAGATCTCGGCGTACGTCGTGTCCAGCAGTTCAAAGAAGGCGTCCTTGTACAGGCGGATGAACTCGTCGGCGGTCTTTGCCGTGCTCAGGTGCAGATCGTAACGCTTCAGGAGTTTTTCGTGCATCTCGTGCATGCGCGGATCGGGATTCGCGGGAAGGTAGAGTTTATGCTCCAGCCAGTCGACCTCCTTCTGATAGCCAAGCCCTTCGATGAGCGCCTGATAGTAGGGGTAGTTGTACTGCTCCTCAAAGGTGGAAAGTTCGTCAAATCCCTCGATGAGCAGCCCCTCGCGCTCCAGGTCGGAAAATCCGAGCGGTCCGACGACTTCCTCCATGCCCTTGGACTTTGCCCAGTTCTCGACCGCCGCAAACAGGGCGGAGGCGACCTCCTGATCGTTGATGCAGTCAAAGCGGGTGAAGCGAACGCGCTTTTGCTGCCATTTTTCGTTGCTCTTGCGGTGCAAAATGCCCGAAATGCGTCCGACGACCTTGCCATCCCGATAGGCGAGATAGTACACCGCCTCGGCGTCATCGTAGTAGTGGTAGTCCTTGCGGAATAACTTCTTCTCGTCGCCATACAGGGGCGGGACGAAGCAGTCGTTCCCCTTGTACAATCTGAGCGGGAACTCAATAAATTGCCGTCTTTGGCGGCACGTCCTCACTTCATTGATCTCAACCATATCTCTCTCCTCGACATTGTCATTTAAGAAAACAATCCATATAAAAGTATAGTACGATTTTCGACATTTGTCAAGGGTGAAGTCATGTGATTTTGTGACAATTTTGTCTGCAAAAAGATAAAATTATCTGCAAATATTGACAATTTATCTTGCGCGCGGTATAATATAGCGAAATGATTGAAGAACTTACGGTAACATTGCCTGCGCCATCTGGCATGCAGGAGAGGAATGCATATGTATACCGCCCAGATTTTGACGGGCGCTTTCCCGTGCTCTACCTCTTTGACGGGCAGACGGCGTTCCGGGACGATCGCGCGCCGTATGGGGCGAGCCTGCGCCTGGGGGAGCTGCTCGATGAGATGCACGCGCCGCTCATCGTTGCGACGGTGGAGTGCGACAAGCGCGACCGGCTGAGCGAGTACTCACCCTTTGTCTTTGCCTCCCGCTTCGGGAAATCGACGGGACAGGGCAAGCAGTTCATGGACTGGCTGACGGGCGCATTCAAACGGCAGATCGACGGCGCATATCCGACGCTCACTGGCCGTGCGCACACCTATCTCATGGGCAGCTCGATGGGCGGGCTCATGTCCCTTTACGGGCTTGCGCGCTATCCGCAGATTTTCTCGCGGGCAGCGGCGCTCTCGCCCAGTCTCTGGACGGACCTTGTCGGCTGCGGACAGCTTCTGGACGAACTGCCTGCGGACGCCCGCCTTTGGCTGGATTACGGCGAAGTGGAGCTACGTCAGCACGGCAAAAATCAGGCGCGCGCCCTTCGTAAGGCGGAGGAAAAGCTTTCCGGCCGCGCGGGCTGCGAATTTCACATCATTGCGGGCGGACGGCACGACGAGGCGTCCTGGCGGGCGCGTCTGCCGCAAGTTCTTGCCTTTTTGGACGTTACGGCGAATGCGCCGTAGGGAGAATTGCAAATGAAAAACTTTATCTTTATTTCACCCAACTTTCCGGAGAGTTACTGGCGATTCTGCGCCGCGCTGCAGCGCCGCGGCTTCCGCGTGCTGGGCATCGGCGACTGTCCGTATGCGGAGCTCAAGCCCGAACTCAAGGTTGCGCTGACCGAGTATTACAAGGTGGAGACGCTTGAAAACTATGACGAGGTTTACCGCGCCGTCGCCTTCTTCCTGCACAAGTACGGCAGGTGCGATTGGCTGGAAAGCAATAACGAATACTGGCTGGAGCGGGACGCGCGCCTGAGGGACGACTTCAATATCTCCACGGGGTTCCGTTCGGCGGACATGGCGCCCGTCAAGTATAAGTCCAAAATGAAGGCGTGCTACGAAAAGGCGGGGATCCCCGTTGCCCGCTATTGCATGGTGGAGGACTTTGAAACCTGCCGCGCCTTTCTGAAGAAGGTGGGTCGTGCCGTCGTCAAGCCCGATAACGGCGTCGGGGCGAATGCGACCTACCGCATCACAAACGAAGAGGAACTGCGCGCCTTCTTTGACGCGGGACATACGGGCTACATTATGGAGGAGTATGTAGACGGCACCGTCTGCTCCTATGACGCCATCATCGATGCCGATGGCAATCCCGTGTTTGAGACGGGCAACGTCACGCCGGGGTCGCTGATGGATGTCGTCAACGAGCGGGAGGACAGCTGCTTTTTTATCCGTAAATCTCTCCCGGATGCCGTGCGCGAGCGGGGCAGGGCTGCCGTCAAAAGCTTCGGAGTCAAAAGCCGCTTCATCCACTTTGAGTTTTTCAGCCTGAACTCCGATTGTCACCTCGGAAAGAAGGGGGACATCGTCGCGCTGGAGGTCAATATGCGCCCCTCGGGCGGCTGCTCGCCCGACATGATGAACTACGCCAACGGCGTGGACGTCTATGAGATCTGGGCGGACATGATCGCGGGCAATACGCCAAATATCCCCGTCAACCCGCATACCTTCTGTGCCTTCAACGGACGCAGAAAAGGGAAGACATATGAGTTCTCGCATGAAGCGGTCCTGCAAAAGTACGGCGCAAACCTCGTGGAATACGGCGAAGTGGACAAGGCGCTCGCGCCCGCCATGGGGGATTATTGCTATATCGCAAAATTTTTGACCGAAGACGAGGTCTACGCCTTCCTTCGGGATCTGCAAAGCTGAAAAAGCGGGGTATCGCGCCCCGTTTTTTTGTGCAAAAAAAGTGTGGAAAATTTGAAAAATCTGCGTTCAAATTGTTGACATCACCGTAGAATCGTGCTATACTGGTCACAGTTCGCAAAGGCGAACTGGTTTTTCAGGCAATAAGTTCGTATATGCGAACATCGTCGCGGACGGCGGCGGAAAGGAGATTCAAATGCCACTTGTATTAGCGCCCATCGGGCAGGAAGTCCGCATCGTCAAGATCGTCGCGGATGAAAAGACCAAAAAGCACCTTGCCAACCTCGGCCTCTTGGTGGATGCGACGGTGACTGTTCTCTCCTCGGCGGGGGGGAGCACGGTGTGCCGCGTCAAGGAAGGGCGGCTCGCGCTGGATAAAAACGTCGCGGCGCATATCTATGTCGCATAAATTTTGACAGCATTGCTGTAAGGAGTAATATATGACAAAATCGTTGGAGGAATTCGTCCCGGGCGAGAAGGGTGTGATCACCGCTGTCGCCGGGGAAGGGCGCATCCGGCGGCGGCTGTTCGACATGGGCGTCACGCCCGGAGCGGAAGTCGTCATGCGCAAGAAGGCGCCGCTCGGCGATCCCATTGAGATCACCCTGCGCGGCTATGAACTTACGCTCCGCAAGTCGGAGGCGGCATGCGTCACGCTGGAGGTGAGGAAGTGAAACAGTTTGCTTTGGCGGGAAATCCCAACTGCGGCAAGACGACGCTCTTCAACCTCCTCACCGGATCCACGGCGTACGTCGGCAACTGGCCGGGCGTCACGGTGGACAAAAAAGTGGGTACATACAAGCGCGGCGAGGAGCCCGTGCAGATTGTCGACCTGCCCGGCATCTATTCGCTCTCGCCCTATACGCCCGAAGAGGTCGTCTCGCGCAACTTCATCCTCGATGAAAAGCCTGCGTGCGTCATCAACATCGTCGATGCAACCAACCTCGAGCGCAACCTCTATCTGACCACCCAGCTCATGGAGATCGACGTCCCCATCATCATCGCGCTCAACATGATGGACGCGGTGGAAAAGTCGGGCGACGTCATCGACGCCAAGCTTCTGGAGGAGAAGATCGGATTGCCCGTCGTCGCCATTTCCGCGCTTAAGGGCACGGGCATCAAAGAGCTGATGGATAAGGCGATCGCCATTTCCAAGAAGGGACGGCAGGGTGAAACGGTGCTCAAAAATTCGCCCATCGCGCACCTTGTGCAGGACGTCAACATTGCCCTGCGCGCACAGGGCGTCGAAGCGCCGTTATTTCACGCCGTCAAGCTCTCTGAAATGGACGAGATCGAGACCAAGATGCATCCCGAGCTCGTCAAAATGGTGGATGAGTTCAAGGCGACCTTCAAGGACGACACCTTCGGGACTGACCTCGAGGCAGTCGTCGCGGATGCGAGATACAAGTATATCTCCGCCAATTTCTCGCCCGCCTATCACCACAAGGACGCAAAGAAAGGGGAGAAACTCTCCAAAAGCGACAAGGCGGATAAAATTCTCACGCACCGTGTCTGGGGCATCCCGATTTTTATCGTCATCCTGTTCGCGATCTTCCATCTGACCTTTGCAGAGGATTTGTTCTATATCAATGCCATTTCGGGCGGAAACCTGCCCACGCTCTTCGATCCCGTCGGAGAGGGAGGCCTCGGCATGGAGGAGAACGGCGCGACGACGCTGCTTGCCTGCTTCTATGACGGCGCAGTGTTCTCACCGGGCGTGATTCTGACAAACCTGCTCAACTGGTGCCTCGAGTGGATCAATGTGCTTGCGGGCATGGCATTTGAAAGCGCACCCGCATGGCTTTCGGGACTCGTCGTGGACGGCATCCTCGGCGGTGTGTTCGCCGTCCTCGGATTTATCCCGCAGATCCTGACGCTCTTCCTGTTCTTCTCCATTCTGGAGGACACGGGCTACATGGCGCGAATCGCGTTCATTCTGGACAGGATCTTCCGTAAGTTCGGGCTTTCAGGCAGGGCGTTCATGCCCATGATCATGGGCTTCGGGTGCTCGCTGCCCGCAATGATCAACACGCGTACGCTCGCCGATGAGAAGGAGCGCACCTCGACCATCCGCGTCATTCCCTTCTTCTCCTGCGGCGCAAAACTGCCTATTCTGACGGCGATTGCGGGCGCGATCGTCTATCAGCTCGGCATCAGCAATGCCGAACTCATCACACTGGGCATGTACCTTCTGGGCATTGTCGTTGCGATCTGTACCGTCATCCTCATGCGTTCGACGACCATGCGCGGCGCGGTCCCGCCCTTCATCATGGAGCTTCCCGCATACCACGCGCCCCGCTTCCAAAGCCTGATGGTGCACCTGTGGGATAAGCTCAAGCACTATGTCAAGAAGGCGTTCACGATCATCCTCGTCTCGACCATCCTCGTCTGGTTCCTGTCCCACTTCAGCTGGTCGTGGCAGTACCTCGAGGACGAGCAGATGAACCTGAGCATTCTCGCAAATCTCGGCATGCTCATTCAGCCCATCTTCACGCCGCTCGGCTTCGGCTCGCAGCTGCAGACGTACGGCTGGATCTTCGCGGTCGCTGCGATCAACGGTCTGATCGCAAAGGAAAACGTCATTTCGACGTTCGGCACGATTGCGACCTGCCTTGCGCTCACGCTGCCCACGGGCGAGTTTGCGGAGGGAGTTCCGGAGGCGATCGCCATGGCAAACGCGACGGGCATCACCGTTCCTGCGATGATCTCCTTCATTGCCTTCAATATGCTCACGATCCCCTGTTTCGCGGCTTGTGCGACGGCGAAAGCGGAGCTTCCCAAGGGAAAATTCAAGTGGACGCTTCTGTTCTGGCTCGCAACGTCATATACTGTTTCCATGATGATCTATCTCATCGGCTCGTGGTGGTGGACCTGCTTCATCTTCGCGGCGCTCATCGCTGCGGCGATCGTCGGGATCGTCATTTGGAACAAGAAGCACCCCGTCAAGGAACAGGATGTCGCTGAAACGGTGAGCGAAGCGCTTGCCGAGGCAGCTGCAACGGAGGAGCGGAAATGACCTGGTGGGAAATCCTCATTGTCATCCTGATCGCCGCCTTTGTCGTCGGATATATCGCCTATGCGATTGTGAGAAGAAAGCAGGGGAAGGGCGGCTGCGATTGCTGCGGCGGCAGCTGCAGCGGATGCTCCGGCTGTTCCACGCGTCCCAGGCCGGACGAAAAGCAACAAAGCACACACAACAATCTCCATAAATCTTGAGAAAAGGGGAGCCGTCCGGCTCCCTTTTTCTGCGGTTTCGGTGCATGTCCGGTGTCTGAAAGAGGCGTAAATCATTGCAATGCGAAAGCCGCATGGGCAAGCGTGCGTGCATTGCTTGACAGAATGCGGCCGTTTTGGTAAAATATGTAGAATAAAATACGGCGCGCCGCAATTTTGCGCGCAAAGGAGCCGCCATGATCTATTTCAACAAGAAATCCAACCTGCTGGAAGATACGATTTATCACTACGAGTTGCAGGACGTCAAGGAGCCCGAGCTGTTCCGCGAACTGTTCGACTATGAGAGCATTCCCAAGGTCATGTTCAACAACCGCCATGTGCCCATCAATATGCCAGATGAGATCTGGATGACGGACACGACCTTCCGCGACGGGCAGCAGTCCACCTCTCCCTTTACCGTCAAGCAGATCGTCGATCTGTATAAGCTCATGTCCCGCCTAGGCGGCCCGAAGGGGCTTGTCCGCCAGTCGGAGTTCTTCGTCTATTCCAAAAAGGACAAGGAAGCGCTGCAGGCTTGTCAGGACACGGGGCTCAAGTTTCCAGAGATCACGACGTGGATCCGCGCCAACGAGAAGGATTTTGAGCTCGTCAAGCAGGCAAACGTCGCCGAGACGGGCATCCTCGTGAGCTGTTCGGACTATCACATCTTCAAAAAGATGCACTTGACGCGCAGACAGGCGCTCGATCAGTACCTGGGCATCGTCAAGAGCGCGCTTTCGCACGGCATCCGCCCGCGCTGCCACTTTGAGGACATCACCCGCGCAAGCTTTTACGGCTTTGTCGTGCCGTTCGCGACGCAGCTGATGCGCCTCTCGCGTGAAAGTGGTATCCCCATCAAGATCAGAATGTGCGACACGATGGGATTTGGCGTCTCCTTCCCGGGTGCGGCGCTTCCCAGAAGCGTGCAGGGCATCGTCTACGGTCTTCGCCACTATGCGGAGTTCCCGTCCGAGTTTTTAGAGTGGCACGGACACAACGATTTTTACAAGGTCGTCACCAATGCTTCCACAGCGTGGCTGTACGGCGCGTCGGCGGTCAATTGCTCCCTTCTCGGCATCGGCGAGCGCACGGGCAACTGTCCCCTGGAGGCAATGGCGATGGAGTACGCCTCCTTCCGCGGTACAATGGACGGCATGGACTTTACCGCGATCACGGACATCGCCGATTACTTCGAAAAGGAGATCGGTTACAATATTCCGCCCAAGACGCCCTTCGTGGGGCGCGCCTTCAACTCCACCCGCGCGGGCATCCATGCGGACGGGCTGCTGAAGGACGAGGAGATCTACAATATCTTCGATACCGCGAAGATCTTGAAGCGTCCCGCGCGCGTCTCCGTCAACAAGACGAGCGGGCTTGCGGGCATTGCGTTCTGGATTAATGACTACTACAAGCTCCCCGAAGAGCATCGCATCGCCAAGACCGATCCGCTCGTCGTCAAGATGAAGGAGATGATCGACGAGGAGTATGAAGAAGGGCGCAACAGTTCCTTCGGAGACGATGAACTCGTCAATCTCATCTATGCCATCGACTTCCACCGTGTGCGTGAGCTCGAGGCATACAGCCTGTAAGGAGGAGATATGCAGACGGTCAAACGTACGCTGCAATGGGGAAAACTTGTTCCCGCGGGATGCGGTGCGCTTATGGCGGTGTTTCTGTTCACGGTATCCGTCATGCCCATGACGCCCTTTGCCGTTCTGGTCGGGCTATGTGCGATCGCGGCGGGCGCGGTGACGGCGGTCGCCCATTTCATGGGTCAGCGCATCCACTTCATGCGCATGCTCGCGGGCGTGGTGCTCGCCTGCGTCGGCGTCTGGGCGGTCATCTCCTGCACGGATTTTTCTTACTCCGTGCTCATTCTGGGAATGGGCATCCTGTTTGCCTTCCGCGCAGCCGAGGAGGCGATCGCGGCATGTGCAAAGCGGACTGCCCGCGCAGCGTGCGCATTGCACGCGCTGTACACTTTTGTCTTTCTGACCGTCGGCGTCCTGCTGATTATACAGTTTTTCACGCGCGTCTTTCCCACGGCGTCGGCAGCGATCATGACGGCTGCAGCGCTCATGCTTCTCTGGTGCGCGGTGGACGGCGTGATGCTTTGGCGGGAGGGGATTTTTTCCGAAGAAGTCCTCACCTATCGCAAGGCGGAACAAGAGGAAGAAGGGGAGTAAAAATAAACAATGCAGCGGGCGGCGGACTGAAAAGTCTGCCGCCCGCTTTCTGTCGCGTGGAAATTTTACAAAACGTCTTGAAATTTTACTTCATATGTAGTATGATAGCATTGTACAAAAATGTACGACGGGGGAATTATGCAGGAACAAACGAAAAAACGCAGTCACCTTTGGCGCATGCTTCTGAGTGCGACTTTGGCGATCCTCGCCTCTGGCATCGTGCGCGCGCTGGCGATCTATGTCTTTGTCACGCCCAACGAATTTGCGCCGGGCGGGATCAACGGCATTGCCGTCCTTCTGGAGGCGGTCACGCACGTAAACTCGGGCTACTATCTCATCGCGCTCAACGTGCCGCTCTTTTTTGTGGCGTTCTTCCTGCTCGGAAAGTCGGAAGCAATCATCTCCACGCTCTCCATGCTGTTGACGTCCGGGCTGCTCATCGTCTTTGACTATATCCCGGGCATGACGGAGATCCGCTATGCGCCCGAATACAACGCCATTCTCGCGTCCATTGCGGGTGGCGTACTTTTGGGGCTTGCGCTTGCGATCATGCTCCGCAGCTGCGGCACGAGCGGCGGCACGACGGTGCTTGCCTCTCTCGTCAACAAAAAATTCCGCAATTTGAGTGTCAGCGCCATGACGTCGGCATTTGACGCCTGCGTCGTGTTCGCGTCCTTCTTCGTCTATCATCAGGGCGAGCCGTTCACGGCAAAGCTCGATCCCGTGCTGCTCGCGCTCATCTCGCTGCTGGTCACGAGCAAGATCTGCGACTTTGTGCTGCAGGGCTTCAAGGTCGCATACCGATTTGAGATCATCACCGAGCGCGCGGAGGAGCTGGCAAAGGAGATCATGGAGCGCACGCACCACGGCGTCACCGAGATGAGCGCGACGGGCATGTACTCGCACGAGGGAAGAGCGCTTCTGGTCTGTGTCATCCGCAAGCGTCAGATCGGCGAGCTGCAGCGCATCCTGCGCCGCTATCCCGGGACGTTCGCCTCCTTCTCGCCCGTCTCCGAAGTCTATGGCAAGTTCTTAAAGTAGTTCGTCGGCGGGGTTACAAAAAGCATGTTGACGGAGTGGGGGTATGCCGATCACTGAAGAAGAGTATTTCATGTTTGAAAGGGAGACGTATCCCGTCGTGACCATTTACGATGCGGAGGACGCCGAAGAGGCCGTCCGCGTCTTGAAGGGGACGGATAAAATGGCGATCTCTTTGGAGAGCTTATCGCTGTTGTCGGAGTTCCCGCATCTGAAAAGGCTTGTTCTGCTGCCCGGCATGACAACGGAACGCGGATTGCAGACGCTTTACACGCTGCACGGATTAGAACTGCTTGACACGGACTATGTAGAGACGGAAAAAAGGGCAACGGATCGCATCGACGTATCGCGCTTTCCCGCATTGCAAGCGTTATCCGCCCGATCCTCGTGGAATTTCTGCGGCATTTCGGGCTGTAATTCCCTGCGCACGCTGAAGGTGCTCGAATGGCATGAAAAAGACCTCATGGAACTGCGGACGCTGAAAAAGCTGGATTCCGTCAGTATTTCCCTCGGGAGTCTGCGCTCTCTTGCGGGCCTGGAGGGGACGCAGATCCGGTGTCTGGAGCTTTCCTATCTGCGCAGCTTGCACGATATTTCTGTTTTGTCGGACTGCAAATATCTGAAGGCACTGCGGATCGAATGTTGTCCGAAGATAGCTGACCTTGCAGACGTGTTAAGGCAGCTGAACGGGTTGATGATGCTGGCGGTGACGGGAAATCGCGAGATTTTTGAAAATCTGGATTTTATCGATGGAATGAAAGATCTGCGATTTTTTGTCACGGACTTCAATATTTTGGACGGAAAGATCGAACGGCTGAAGAAATTGCCCTATGCGAGCGTGCTCCAAGATCGCAGGCACTATGACGTGAAAGATAAAGACCTTTCAAGAAACTCCAACAAGTTGCACGGGACAGAGGATATCCCGAAATGGCGCAGGATCATGTAATTTACGGCAAATTCTTAAAGAAGTTTGTCGGCGGGGTGGGGCGATCCCAATTGAGAGGGGAATGTATGGAAAGCAACGAGTTGATTGCCGGCGGGATTGTCGCGACGCTGCAGGACGGGGCGTTCTCGGGAGAAAAACGAAAATGGATCGTCATTTCGTATTGTGCGCTGGTCGTATTTATGATTGCCGCATTCGCCTTTCTTATCTCGTCGCTTCTGTCGTCGTATGTACGAGAAGGGGGATCTGTCACGGCGGCTGTATTCACGGTGGTCGTCATATCAGCTGTTCTATTGCTGTTGATGGGCGCATGGGGTTATCTTATCATTCGCAACGAGCGCATACGAAAGCATATTTTACAATGGCTTGAGGATGCGGTGGAACTGAACGCTGACGCAAAAGTGATCGACGTACAAGGAGTTTCCCTGTTGTTTCCGCGTGCCAAAGTGCAGGTTTCCTTTGTATTGGAAGGGAGAAAAATGACGCGTGTAAGCGGGAAACAGGGAAAGATCGGTTCGGGCTATCAAAATTTCTGGAGGCGCTACGACAAGAGATCTGTCCGCATCTTATATTCCGCGCGGTACGATCAGGTAATGATTTTGAAAGGCGAATGATTTAAGACAGCAAAAAAACGGGTCGGGATCGGCTGGAAAAGCGCGGTCCGTGACCCGTTTTTAAAGATGTAAGTTTTACTTCTTGCCTTCTGTGGTGTAGGGCTTCAATGCCTGCGCGAGCTGGTCGGGGCAGGAGGTGTTCTGCTTGCAGCGGATGCCGGAGAGGAGCGAGACGATATCGTCCGCCGTCTTTCCCTCCACAAGGCGGCTGATGCCCTGCAGATTGCCGCTGCATCCGCCGATAAATTTGACGTTGTGCACCTTATTGTCCTCGTCGAGATCAAAGATGATCTGCTTGGAGCAGGTGCCTTTTGTAGAATATGTGACCATTTTCAATTACCTCCGATTTTTGGGACACTTCAGTCGACCAGCGTTTCATAGACGACGGAATACAGCTCGGACGCCTTGTCCTCCCATTTTTTATAGATCATGTTCGCCGTCTTTTTATCGGGGACGACGAACTTGAGTTCGAGCATGGGCTGGACTGCCGCCAGGATTTTTAAGAATACGGTATAGGTGCCGTCCTTGTTCTGAAAGTAGTCGGCTTTGCATTCCTGCCGCATGCGGAACTTTTCGCCGTTCTGTTTGATATAGCGGGAGATCTCCTCGCGCGAGCTCTTCGGAATGCTGATGTAGTAACTTGCCAGGGCTTCGCGACCCTCCGTGGTGAGCGAAAAGAGGGGATCGTCGCCGCCGGGGATCTCGCAGATAAAGCCGTCCTTTTTGAGCTTGTGAATGAGGACTGTACAGTCCATATAATTCAGCCAGTCATTGGACGACGTGCACATATCCACGAGCGTCCGCTCGGACAGCGGGCTCTCCATTTTATCGAACACAAACAACAGGATAAGTTTGTTGACCGATGTTTCTCCTTTGACTTGCATTCGCAAAACCTCATTCGTACACGATAGTAGTGAATAGAATAAACAAGCCGCTCAGATTGAGCGGCTCGTCTCATTGTGCCGAGCGGCGGAATTACTTCGCGAATTTTGCAAGTTTTGCAATCACGTCGTCGCAGTTGTCGCTGTAGATCTCAACTGTCAGAGGCTGGGAAAGATCCAAGCTGAAGATACCAAGGATGGACTTTGCATCGACGACATACTTCCCGCTCTTGAGCAGGATCTCGCATTCGCAGTTCTGCGTGACGGAAACAAATTCCTTAACGCGCTGAGCCATTTCCAGGGAAATCGTCATAGACTTCATATTGATATAACCCTCCGAATCATATACTTTCCCTTATTATACATAAAATGCGCGATAAAATCAAGATATTTCCGAAAAATTCTTTAACTATTTTTTGATTTATGCTATAATGAGATGGAAAAACCATCGGTCTTGACCGAACGGAGGGGTTATGACGGATAGAATTGAGAAGATCAGCCGCTTCCTTACCATCTGCGACGAGCTCGTGGAGGGCTCGTACGTCAATGCGGACAGCAAGATTTCCGAGGCGCTGCAGTGCATTGCGACCTGCCGCGAACTCACCAACCTGTTCGCCGCCGTGACGGACGGCTTCGACTATCCCGCCGCAAAGCAGCTGTACCTGCGCGAGTACACGGGCAAGGGCGGCACGACGCGCATCGCGGCATACTTGCCCGCGGAGCGCGCGGACGTACTTGCATTTGTGTTCTGTCTGTTCGTTGAGATCGATGCGGGCGCCATCCGCCTCAACGAATTCTTGCTGCGCTACTTCTATGTGGACGGCAGCTATACGGCGAGCTATGACGTATTTGCGGGCCGCATGATCAAGCCATTCTGCGACATTGTGCGCGGGTGCTTCCCCGAATGCGGCAAACATGGCAAGATGCTCGTCATGCGCCAGAAGAGCGAAGCGGCGCTGCACGATTTTATCCAGTATCTTCCGGGCGAGCGCAAGCGCATCATGGAGCGCAACCTCATGAAGGAAGAAAAGGACGCGGGGGAGGAGATCTTTGCCGAACTTTCCGCTGCCGCCGCGCGCCACGATATCACCGAAGTGCGCGCGCTGCTTGCGGGATATCGCTATTTTTTGCGCTATATCTGCGCCGAGAGCAGGGAGAGCGAAAAACTCTTTGCGCTTGCGCAGGAGCTATAAGGAACAGGGGCTATCAGGAGGACATATGCAGCTCACCGAAACAACTGTCAGTAAAAATTATATCTACAGGGGAAAGATCGTCAACCTGCGCTGCGATGACGCGGTGCTCCCCGACGGCAAGCCCTGCAAGCGGGAGATGATCGAGCACCCGGGCGGGGCCTGTGTGCTGTGCGTGAAGGACGGCAAAGTGGCGCTCGTCAGGCAGTTCCGCTACGCCTATCAGGAGGCGATCTACGAGATCCCCGCAGGGAAGTTGGGCGAAGGGGAGGACCCCATGCTCGCGGCAAAGCGGGAGCTGGAGGAGGAGACGGGGCTGTGCGCGGAGGAACTCAGGCGCATGTTTGTGCTCTATCCGACCCCGGGCTACACCAACGAGAAGATCTACATCTACGAAGCCGTTGGCGTGCATGCGGGCAGACAGCACCTCGACGAGGGGGAGTTTCTCAATGTGGAGTTTCTTCCCGTGGACGAAGTACTCGCAATGATTGACGAGGGCAAGATTTGCGACGCAAAGACCATTGTTGCCATGCTGCAATACGCGAGGACGCATCAATAAAATACGGCAAAAAGCCGTCCGCAGAGACTGCGGACGGCTTTTTGGTGTGGTACGGCGATCGGATCAAAACTGGTGCGTTGCTCGGGAACTCAGTTGCAGCCGCAGCCGCAGCTGTCGCCGCAGACGCTCGATGCGAGCGACTGAAGCGTGCCGTTTTTGCACATACAGTACACGAGCGCGGCGAGGAGCGGCCAGCCGCATCCTCTGAATGCGCTCGAGGAAAATACGTTGCCGCACGTTCCGAGAATGAGCAGGATGATGAGAATCCAGAGACAGCTATTGCCGCCAAAACAGCTATTCATAGTTTTTCCTCCTATCAGCTTTTCCGCAAGGCTGTTGCGGGTGACGGCCGCAGAGTATGTATTCTTCGTTTTCTGCGGTCTTTATTACATTGTATGTAGTTTTTTACGCTTTTGTGCCGTAAAAATGGGGGATCACGCGGTGTTTTTGCAAATCTTTTTCCCGACGCGCGGTCCATTTGGTTGCCAAACCAAGAGGAGTTTGCTATAATAAAATGCGGAATTCCATCAAGGGCGGAACGGTACGCGCAGGCGGCTGTATCCGTGCAGGGAAGTCCGAAATACATCTTTTTCTACGGATATTGCCGTTCGGCAAATCCGATGGAGGTAACTGAATATGGAAAAGCGGCAGTTCTTTTCTGCGCGGAACATTGCATATCTTGCAGTGCTCCTCGCGCTGGTCATCGTCTTGCAGCTGTTTGCGAGCGCGATCCCGATGTTCGGCATCACGCTCAACTTCAGCCTCGTGCCCATCGTGCTTGCAGGCATCTTCTTCGGCATGTGGGGAGGCGCGCTGCTCGGACTCGTATCCGGGCTCATCACCTTTCTTACGGCAGCGGTCATGGGGCAGGAGCCCTCAACGGCGTTTTTATTTCAGGCGAGCCCGGCACTGCTGACGCTCACCTGTATCGGCAAGACGACGATCGCAGGCTTTGTGGCGGGGCTGTTCTATCAATTGATCGCAAAGAAGAATAAGCTGATCGCGGCGTACGTCGCCTCTGTCACGGTCGCGGTCTTCAATACGGGCATCTACCTTTTAGGAATCGTTCTCATGAAGGACGCCGCGGCGCAGTTCATGGGCACGGAGGCGAGTGCGTCTGCCGTCTTTGTGGCGGTCTTTGCTCTCATCTGGCTCAACTTCGTGCTGGAGATCGTCATCAACGTCCTCTTGGCGCCCGCCGTCCACCGCATCGTTCTGATCGTGGAAAAGCAGGTGCGTAAAAAGCACGGTAAACACGCGACAGATGCCGCAGAACAAAAATCGGAGTGAGAAATGATCCTTTGCATCGACGTCGGGAATACCAATATCAAGTATGCGGTCTTTGACAGAAGTGAGCTGAAGGTCTCCTTCCGCGTGTCCACCGATCTCAAGCGCACGTCTGATGAGTACGGCGCGCAGATCGTCGACATGCTCTCCGTCAACCGCATCTCGCCCGCGGAGATCAAAGGCGGGATCTTCTCCTCCGTCGTGCCGTCGCTCGACTATACCATCGAACACATGCTGCGGGTGTACTTTGATATCGTCCCCAAGCAGATTGCACCCGGCATGAAGACGGGGTTGAAAATGCGCGTGGACAACGCGCACGAGGTGGGGGCGGACCGCATCGTCAACAACGTCTCCGCGCTCAAAAAGTACGGCTGCGGCAAGCCCATGGTCGTCATCGATTTCGGCACCGCGACGACGTTCAACATTCTCGGCGCGGACGGCGAGTTCATCGGCGGCGTCATCGCGCCCGGCATCAAGGGCGCGCTGGACAGCCTCGTCTCGGGAACGGCGAAGCTCCCGCGCGTGGAGATCGAAGCGCCCAAAAGCGTCATTGCGACCAACACCGTCACCAATATGCAGGCGGGAATCGTGTTCGGGTTTGCGGGATTGGTCCAGTTTATTGTCAAAAAGATCAAAAAGGAGCTCAAGACAAGCGATGTGCTCACGATCGCGACGGGCGGTTTTTCTGAGACCATCGCCAAGGAGACGGACTGCATCGACGTCATTGACAGGATGCTCACGCTCGACGGGCTCAAATATTTATACGATCTGAACAGTTCGGAGGAAGTCTTATGAAGAAAGTCGGTGTTGCGATTCTCGGTCTCGGCGTTGTGGGGGGAGGCACCTACCGCATCCTCACGGAGCACAGGGAATTCTATCAGAAAACGCAGAATGTGGATATCGTGGTCGAGAGCGTGCTCGAGCTCAACCGCGAACGCGCGCTCGCCCTGGGCGTTCCCGAGGACAAGATCGCGTCCAATATCGCGGAGATCGTCTCCAATCCCGACGTCAATATCGTCGTCGAAGTCATCGGCGGCATTTCGGTGGCACGCGAATTTGTGCTCGCGGCGCTCAATGCGGGCAAGACGGTCGTCACCTCCAACAAGGAGCTGTTCTGCAAGTACTCGCACGAGCTGGAGCGCGCGGCAAAGCGCCAGAACGCGGGGCTGTACTTCGAGGCGAGCTGCGTGGGCGGCGTGCCCATCATCCGTACGCTGCTGGACGGCGTGCAGGGCAACAAGATCTCCTCGATGATGGGTATCATCAACGGGACGACCAACTACATCCTCACCAAGATGACCAACGAGGGCTCCTCATACGAGGACTGCCTCAAAGAGGCGCAGCGGCTCGGATACGCGGAGGCGGATCCCACGGCGGACGTCGAGGGATTTGACGCGGCATATAAGCTCTCCATTCTCTCCTCGCTCGCCTTCCATACCAAGGTTCCCTTCTCCAAGATCTACCGTGAGGGCATCACGAACATCTCCAGGGACGACATTGCGGACGGCAAGGCGCTCGGGTATGTACTAAAGCTGCTCGCCATCGGCAAGCAGTCGGATGCAGGCATCGAGGTGCGCGTGCATCCCACGTTCGTCCGTCAGGGACACCCGCTCGCCGCCGTCAACGACAGCTTCAACGCCGTCTACCTCACAGGGGACGCGGTGGGGGACGTCATGCTCTACGGCAGGGGCGCGGGCGCGCTTCCCACGGGCAGTGCGATCGTCTCCGATATCATCTATGCGGCGACGCACAGCGAGAACAAGTACTCCACCTTCAAGAACACGGCGGGCGCCGACAAGGACACCAAGTTCATCAGCGACTTCAAGAGCGCATATTATCTGCGCATCATGGTGGAGGACAGAGCGGGCATCCTTGCAAAGATCGCCGCGATCTTCGGCAAACACAACGTCTCCATCGTCGAGATGATCCAGAAGCCCACCGGTGTGGACGGGAGGGTCCCGCTCGTGCTCATCACGCACGAGACGCGCGAGCTCGCCGTCCGCGGCGCGGTTGCCAAGATCAATGCTTTGGAGGGCGTCGGGCACGTCGAAACGGTGCTGCGCGTCATCTCCTGATTGTTCAAAGGACGGGATTTCCCGTCCTTTTGTCTTCCTGCGGCATTTTGCATGGCTCGTCCGCATACAATAGTCCCATGAAGGGCGGCTTTTTTTACCGGCACCGCGTTCTGTTTTGTGCGGCGGCGATCCTTTTGTCCATTGCCATGACGGTGGGCATCTGCCTGTACGCGCTCGTGCAGACGGCAGCGGCGAGCATACGACTCACGATCGTCATCGATGCGGGGCATGGCGGCATCGACGGCGGCGTGGTCGGCGTGACAACTAAAACCAAGGAGAGCGACATCAACCTCGCGATCGCGCGGCTGTTGCAGGCGGAGTTTGAGGAGGCGGGCTTTCTCGTCGTGCAGACCCGTCTGACGGAGGCGGGGCTGTACGGCGCGGCGACGGCGGGCTACAAGAAGCGCGATATGCAAAAGCGCGCGGAGATCATTGCAGAGAGCGAACCCGCTGCGGTCATTTCGGTGCACCAGAACTCCTTTCCGCTCTCCTCACGGCGCGGGGCGCAGGTCTTTTTCCGCGAGACGAGCGAGTCTTCCCGCACGCTTGCCTGTTCCATCCAGACGGCGCTCAACTCCATGCCCGAGTGCGTCCGCAAAAATGAGGCGCTCAAGGGGGACTATTATGTGCTCAATTGCAGTGACTATCCCTCCGTCATCGTGGAGTGTGGGTTTCTGACGAACGCCGCGGACGAGGCGCTTCTCTTGACGCAGGAATATCGACAGCGGATTGCCGAGACCATCTGCTCCGGGACGCTTGCCTATCTTGCGGCAATGTCTTTGGGGGATGCGCCCTGATTGGCGAAATCTGTTTGACTTTCACGCGTGCGCGTGATATACTGAGTACATATGAGCGAATATTGCAATACCACATCCTATTATCTGCCCTATTCCTACTTTGATTTTAAGGATGAGCTCAAGCCTTCCTCGCTGCTCGATCTTGCGCAGGAAGCGGCTACGGCGAGCGCGGACGAGCTTGGCTTCGGCTATGCCGACTTAAAGCCTGAGGGCTACGGATTTATCATCGTCAACAGCTATTGCGAGTTCCGGCGTCCCGTCATGCTGGGGGAGCGCATCACGATGCAGACGTGGCCGCTTCCGCCCCGCCGCGTTTTCTTTGAGCGGCACTACCGCGCGCTCGTGGGGGATGAGGAGGTCGCAGCCGTCGCTTCCCGCTGGTGCCTGGTCGATCTGCAAAATTTTTCCCTGCTGCTGCCCGAGGCGATGGGGGAAGTACATACGCGCTGTCCCTACCGCGCCGAAAAGGTCGTGCAGCCGCCTGCGTGGAAGATCCCTCACGTCAAGGACGGGAAGGAGATCTACCGTATGCGGGTGGGCGTCAGCCATTGCGATCACTATCTGCATGCCAACAACGCAAAGTATGCGGACTTCTTTTTTGATTGCTTTACGATGGACGAGCTGCGCGCGCGGAAGATCAAAGCGTTCCAGATCACCTACGGCAAACAGGCGAAGCCGGGCTGTGAACTTGTGCTCGTGCGCGAGGACACGGAGGGCGGCGCCGTCTGCGAGGTGCGCTGCGACGGGGAGACGCTTACCCAGTTCCGCGTCTGGTTTGCCTGAAACTTTGCCGCCACGGTTGCGGCGTCTTTTTTTGCCACAGAGGAGGATTGTTCCGTGATCCGGAAACCACCCACGCTTGAAACGTACGTCAAGCGGATGAAAAAAGCCTTTGTCATTTTCAGTTGTTTTGCGATTCCTGCCATCATGGTCTGCGCCGTGTTTGCATTCCTCGGGTATATCGGGTTCTGGTTTGTCCTGCCCGCAGTCGTCATCGTCTATCTCGTCATTTACGGGTACTACGCGATGCACGTCTCGATGGGCACGGTCATCGCCTTGGAGGTCACCGAGCAGTCCGTGCATCTCACGACCAAGCGCAAGATCTTCACCTATGATACGCATGGCGGCTGCATCGACGTCAAAGCGAAGAACGGAAAATACATCGCGACCTTTCGCGGACACGGCTCCGAGGACCGTTTTATCTTCTATACCCACGTTCCCTTTACCAAGCGCTACGAAGAGGCATTCGTGAAAGCGGACCTGCGCGCCTTCTATCCGCTGATCGATTCCGTGCATAGAGATGTGTAATTATACACAAATTATGTATATTTTATGTATATATTCATATTTTAACAAAAATATACAATAATTATCAAATAATTTTGCAAACGGGGGTGCAAATGCTTGACTTGCGCCCCCGACGTTTGTATAATGGCATATGAAAAAATTCAAGAGAGGAATTTTAACATGGAAAAGAAGATCAAAAAAGTCGTTCTTGCGTACTCGGGCGGGCTGGATACGTCCATCATCATCCCGTGGCTGAAGGAGAACTACGACAACTGCGAAGTCATCGCGGTGTCGGGCGACGTCGGGCAGGGGACTGAGCTGGACGGCCTGGAGGAGAAGGCGAAAAAGACGGGCGCTTCCAAGCTGTATGTGCTCGATCTGAAGAAGGAGTTCGTCGAGGACTACATCTTCCCGACCATTCAGGCGGGCGCCGTCTATGAGGACAAATACCTGCTCGGCACGTCGTTTGCGCGTCCCGTCATCGCAAAGGCGATCGTGGATATCGCAAAGAAGGAGGGCGCCGACGCCATCTGCCACGGCTGCACGGGCAAGGGCAACGATCAGGTGCGCTTCGAGCTGACCATCAAGGCGTTTGCGCCCGAGATGACCATCATCGCGCCCTGGAGGATCTGGAACATCAAGAGCCGCGAAGAGGAGATCGAATACGCGGAGGCGCACAACATTCCTCTCAAGATCAACCGCGAGACCAACTATTCTAAGGATAAGAACCTGTGGCACCTCTCGCATGAGGGCCTCGATCTGGAGGATCCTGCCAACGAGCCGCAGTATGAAAAAGAGGGATTCCTGGAAATGGGCGTATCTCCTCTGCAGGCGCCCGATAAGCCCACCTATGTGAGTATCCGCTTTGAAAAGGGTGTTCCCACCGCGATCGACGGCAAGGAGATGGGCGCGGTCGAGATCGTCGAGACGCTCAACAAGATCGGCGGCGAGAACGGCGTCGGACTTGCAGACCTCGTCGAAAACCGCCTCGTCGGCATGAAGTCGCGCGGCGTGTACGAGACGCCCGGCGGCACCATCCTCTATGAGG
>ERZ1643251.520-NODE-520-length-54409-cov-12.525665_pt1 | contig 54409 bp, 44 predicted proteins | sample MGYA00579261_ERZ1643251 | MGnify/ENA primary metagenome ERZ1643251 (study PRJEB29033, sample SAMEA4952267) | chicken gut metagenome | biome: Broiler Chicken; feature: Gastrointestinal Tract; material: Caecum | place: Ireland | collected 2018 | study: Broiler...
TGCCGGAATTGACACCTACGATAGTCAATGAGTATATCAAGAAGATTGAGGTGTTCGCGCCGGACAAATCCAGCGGCAAGCGGGTACAGAAGGTGAAAATCTATTTTAACTTCGTGGATGACGTAGAGATTCCTGTGATTTCCGAGCCTGTTGTTGCTAAATCTACCCTCGGACGCAGAAAAACGGCGTGACCATTGCGGTCACACCGTTCTCTGCCCCCCGCAAAGCTAAATAGTACCTTATCACTATTAAGCTTTCGCGTTTGGGGCTTTTTTCGTGTTCTTCGTCATTTTAGGAATTGCGGTTTAATTCCGAGAAAAAACGCACAAGCACCAGAAGGTAGACAAGGAATGTGCCGCCGCCCAAACATGCAAGCGTCAGCGCGATGCCGAAACGTTCGGCCAGCCAACCGGAAACAGGCGATAACACAATCATGCACACGCTGTAAACCATGCTGTCGACGCTGGTAACGGTGGCGCGCATTTGGCTGGGGTACAGCGGTTGAAGCAATGTGTCGGCGCGCGAAAGAAACACCGTACAAAAAAAGCCGGAAAGAAAGGCGCAGGGAATGGAAAAAAACAGCGATGGAACACCGGCAAAGGCGCAAAGCAGTGCGCCCGGAAAAACGGTGACGGCACAAAGCGTGCCGAACCGGCTGGGCATATAGGGCATGCACAGTGCCCCCAGCACATCCGCCAATAAAAACAGGCAAAGCACCGGCCCCAGCAAAGTGGAGGGAAGGCCGATATCTAACAGCATTTGCTGCCAATACATTTGCAGCAGATAGGAGACAGCGCCAAACATGCCGCAAAGCACCATGCGGCCCAAAAGTGCCCGACGAGGGGCAAGAAAAACAGCTGTTTGCTTACAGTGCAGCGCAAAGCGTTTTCCAAAATGGGTATGAGAAATTTCCGCTTTTTGGCGCTGTGAATTGGCAAATGGCTCGGTTAGACGCAGGGTGATGCAAAAGGTAACAAGGCTCAGCAGACCGGCGATGAAATAGGCCCCGAAAAAGCCGATTTTCAGCACCCAGTAGCTTGCTAAGCCCGATACCGCCTGCATTGCAGAATAAGCGGCCAAAAGCCGGCTGCTGTGTTTGTCGTATTCTGATTCACGGTCGAGAGCCTTTAGGCTGTCATACAAAAGTGCTTCCAAAGTGCCCGAAGCAAGGTTGAACGAAAGCGCCTCCAAAGCAAAGGACAAGCAAACGCCAAGCAAATGGGTGCTGAAAGCCATAGTAAATGCACTGGCTGAGGCCAAGAGGCAGGAGACGAGCAAGGTTTTTTTGCGGCCTAAAAGGTCGGCCAGCATTCCACTGGGAACTTCGCACAAAAAGCTGACAACATGAAAAACGCCTTCGGCAATTCCGACGTCAACGAGAGAAAAGCCGCGCGAAAGCAAAAGAACCACCCAAATGGTACCGGTGATGCGAAAGCCGCGCAGTGCCTGAAAAATGGTAAGAAAAAACGGGTTCGTACTGATTTTCATTTTAAAAACTCCTTTATTATATCTGAAAGAGAAAAAATGAAAGCGAACCCTTTTGTTTGACAAGCGGTGAAAATGTTTAGGAAAAGAAAAAAGCCGCGGCAGAACTGCCGCGGCGAAAGCCAAATTCAGCGGTTACTGCATGCAAAAGGGTACACTTCCAGAATTTTTTGCAAAATCAGCACCTTTTGAAAGCCGAACGACTGCAACTTTCCATGCCATCGAAATGCACCCTCCTTTCATACAATTTGCGGCTGTACCATTCCACCGCATAAATGTGTGTACTTAAAACAGACCGCATGATACCGCCTTTATTATAGGCTGTTTACATAAGTAAGTCAAGATTTTTGAGCTTATCCGATAGGGAAAAGAGGCTCTATACAGTAAAAAATGCCCACGAGAAAGCTTCTCGTGGGCAAAAGATGATAAAGCTACTGCAGACTCATTCCAATCACAGCGGATTATCGCGGGACAACAATAATGTCGCCGTCACGCAGCAAGATTTTGGACATCATCCATTCATGCTGCACTTGATACGAGGATACGCCAATTTGAATCGAGGCAGGCGGATAAATGGTTTCAAACGAAATTTCACAGGCCTTGGGGTCAAACAGTGCTTCAGACTTCTCAATAGAATTTTGAAGCTTGGAAATTTTCATTGACTGAATGCTGCGGTCAAGCTTCAACTGCTGAAGCAACCGCACATATTCCGGCTCCAAGTTGGAGCGGCGCTCCAAGAAAGCGATGTTTTTTCCGTGCTCCAGCACTTTGTTGCGCAGGGTCTCCACACGCTGACGGTTGTTTTGAATTTCCTGCATCATTTCAGGGTCCATACCCATGGAAATGGTAATGGAACGGTTGATGGTATTGCCAATGGTACGCGCTTCCAGCAAATGTCCTACATGAACTGTGCCGCCGATCAGCGCACCCTTTCCGCGTGTGATATGGATGGCATTGCGCGCGGAAATATCACAGTTTACCATGTATTCCGCAGAAATGCTTCCTTGAGAACGCAGTGTCGCATTTTCAGCAAATTTACAGTCGATGTCGCCGACTGCTTCCACCACTGCCGCGCCATCTCCTTTGATGCCCATTTTCAACCGAATGTCACCTTTGGAGGAAAGATAAGCGTTCTCAACAACGCCCTCTACCGTCAAGTTGCCTTTGGCATAAATGATAAAGCCGGCTTCCACGCTTCCGCGGATAGTGACATCGCCGGGCATGGCAATGTTGCCGATATTGTAGCCTACGTTATCATTGATAATCAAATGGGTTTCAACGGAGAATTTACCTGCGTGATAAACAAGACGTCCGTCGCACGAAGCAACCAGCTCAGTTCCCTGTTGGTTGACTTCCGTGTTGGCACCGCGCGGAATAACCGGCATTTTGCCTTCCTGCGGAGCAATGCTGCGCCCCGTAACCGTCATGCCGGCAACGCCCGGCACAGGCTGAGTCAGTTTGCAAATCGCCTGCCCGGAATGCACGGTAATCAGCCAGTGGCGTTCGCGATAGTTGATGGGGTCGCCATCCTGCGCTTTGGATTCCTTGTGGTGCGGCTTCGGCGTCTCACGCGCAAACAAATCTTCAATATCACCGTCAATGCCGGGTGTGGGCGGTGTGCCGATGGCGGCGGTAAACACCTTGAAGTTTTCCAGTGCGGCCGATTCACACGCGCCGGCAATCAGTCCGTCGGTAACCCCAAGCTTTTTCAGCTCGCGTGCGGCACGCAGCGGAGCCATCGGCATTCCATCGCCGACAGGCGGCAAAACCATAACATAGGCGGCCATAGCGTTGGGCGTAATATGTACAACACATTCCCCGTCCAGCGAAGGCGGCTCTTCATTGTGATCAGCCTCAGGGTCTTGCTGGTGCTGTTCCCACTCGGCATAGGCCTCGGCGACAATCAGCCAACGTTTGACTGCCCCCGCCTCCAGCGATACTAAAAACCGGTCAACATGCTCGGAAGGTATCGTTTCAGAATCCAAAAAAACCGATTTTTCGTCTGCGCCAAACACAGCTTCGGGATTCCAAAGCATCACAGCCCTTTTCAAATTTCCTTGCAGCACAGCAATTCCCCCTTGAGTACGTTAAAAATTACACAATACCGGTATTTTTAAGGTGCTCTGCTACACGTTTGTCCTGCATACGGATATGATTGGTAAACCACACGCCGATATTTTGATTGATTTGGGCAAGAAGCGCAACAGAAGCTCCCTCTTTTTCAATTTTTGTGGCAATATCCTGAACGGTTTTGCGGAATTCTGCATGATAGCGCAGATGATTGTTCAGGTCGGGATACTGCGAGCGGCGCTGCAGTTCTTCCTCATGTGAAAAATGCTTAATTGTGTAATCGTTTAAAAAACGAATGGTATTGATCATTTCAGTACGACCTTTGCCGGAAGAACAAGCGTCCATCAGGTTGCCGATCATGCGGATGAGCTCTTTGTGCTCGCTATCAATCGTCGTATTGCCGGTGGCAAGGTCAGGTGTCCATGTAATTGTCATAGTCATCTCTCCAGTGCATTGTCATAGTAATCTCTCCAGTGCAAAATAAGCGAATAAAGAATCTATTATCTCTATCTTTCCTTAAATTATACTTTGCACTGAGCAGGAAAACTGTAATAAAATCACAAAAAAACGTTTTTTGTGGACAAAAAATTGAAACAACGAGGTAAGTTATCACCATTTTAACACAAACCTGCAAAAATAGCTATTCAAATTTTTTCAAAACCATAAAATGAAAAAACATTGTACAAAATATGAAAAAACACTTTCGTTTTCTTCTAAAAAGTTGATAACTTATATAAGGGGATTTCAAAAGTGCAGGGTTTTTTTCTTCTGCGCACTCTACGGAGGTGTTTTTTGTGAAAAGTGTAAGATCTAAAATTCTGGCATTCAGTTCGGCGCTTGTGGCGGCTTCTATGATTGTATTAGGTGTTTTCGCTTGTGTAATGATTTTGAACAGTTCGCAGCAGGTGCTCAATGATAATATGCGTGAAACGGCTAAGGTAATGGCAAGCTTGGTACATACAGAGCTGCAGGCAAACGTCAACTTGGTTTCGGCTTTAGGCTCCAATGAGCATCTGACTTCCGATGAGCTGACAGACGCGCAAAAAGTAGACATGGTCAATGAGTGGGCCGAGTATCATGACATGCTGCGCGGCAATATCATGGGGCCTGACGGCATTGGATTGGGAGATAAAATTGACTATTCCGACCGTGCATACTTTAAAGCGGCCATGCAGGGACAGAGCTACATTTCTGAACCTATCACCAGCCGTATTGACGGTTCTATCGTTTACGTTATCGCTGTGCCTCTTTGGGAGGATGGCAACGTAGGCGGCAAGGTAGCGGGCGTTGTGACACTCGACCCGGACAGCAGCTTCTTAGTGGATATCATGAAGTCGCTGCAAATCAGTAAAAACAGCGGCGCGTACATGATTGATCAAAATGGCGTGACGATTGCTGATACCGTGGTTGATACCATTAACCAGCAGAATATTGAAGAAGAAGCAAAAACAGACAGCAGTCTTTCTGCACTTGCACAAATACACACAAAAATGCGCGCAGGGGAATCCGGCACGGCAAACTATACCATTAACGGCGTACAGAAAATAGCTGCTTACGCCCCAATTGAAGGTACAAATGGCTGGAGTGTAAGCGTTACCGCCCCCACCAGCGATTTTATGGGCAGTGTGTATGTCGCCGTTGGCGTCACCATTCTTTTGGTGGTAGTAGCGCTGATTATTTCGGCATTGATTGCAGCGGCACTTGCGGCTCGTATCGGAACGCCGATTCGTATTTGCAGCGATCGTTTGGAAAAATTTGCAGAAGGCGATTTTACTTCCCCGATTCCAGACATCAACACACAGGATGAAACCGGCCGTTTGGCGCAGGCAACAAAGCGTATGGTGCAAGCGCTTAGTGATGCCATCAGTGATACACAGACTCATTTGATCTATATGGCGGAAGGCGACTTTTCTCATCCGTTTGATAACAAAGAACTGTACATTGGAGACTTGTCTCCGGTGGCGGAAAGCCTTGAAAAAATTCAAAATCGCTTGAGCAATACCTTAGCACAGATTGACATGGCTGCATCGCAGGTTTCCACCGGTTCCGAGCAGGTTTCTTCCGGTTCACAGGCGTTGGCACAGGGTGCAACCGAGCAGGCTTCTTCCGTAGAGGAGTTGGCGTCTACCATTAACAGCATTTCCGAGAGCATCAACCGTACTGCAGAAAATGCCCGTCAGGCAAACGAGCACAATAAGGATGCGGGCGCACTGGTGAACGAAAGCAACCAGAAGATGGGCGAAATGCTGGAAGCTATGGACGAAATTCATCAGAGCTCGAATGAAATCAGCAAGATTATCAAGAGTATTGAAGATATCGCGTTCCAGACGAATATTCTGGCCTTGAACGCAGCAGTAGAGGCAGCGCGTGCAGGCGTAGCCGGCAAGGGCTTTGCGGTTGTGGCAGATGAAGTGCGCAACCTGGCAAGCAAATCGGCAGAAGCCAGCAAGAATACGGCAGTGCTGATTGAGCATGCAATGAGTGCCGTGCAGCGCGGCAACGAGATTGCACAGGAAACAGCGAAGAAGCTGGAGCAGACTGTGGAAAAATCGGAAGAAGCGGCAGCGCTGGTAAGCCATATCACCACAGAAACAAGCGAACAGGCAACGGCAGTGGCACAGGTAACGCAGGGCATCGACCAGATTTCCAGCGTGGTTCAAACCAACAGCGCAACTGCACAGCAGAGTGCAGCCGCCAGCGAGGAGCTGTCTGGACAGGCGAACATGCTCAAGAGCCTTGTATCGCGGTTTGAATTGCAAAGCCAGTATCAAGATGTTGACAGTCAAACAGGGACGCCGTCTGTTTCGTTGGCCAATGCTTACGACGGCTTTGACTCCGAAAGCGGAAAATACTAATTCCTGGCCAGAGCTTGTTGGACGATGGTTCACCGAGCAATCTGACAATAGTAGACAAGAACAAATGCAGGGGCTTTTACGCACAGTCGTAAAAGCCCCTGCATAAATATAATACAAATAATCATAAGAGGTCAAAATGACGCGATAGCTTCTATTGGCCTCTTTTTGTTGTTTGAACTTGTGTTTCAATGCTTATATAACGCTCCTTGAGCCGGAATTACCCATTTACACTTTGGTGTATTTTAACTTATTGACAATTTGTGGATAATGTTTTAAGATTGTATAAAAGAAAAAAGGGGGGGAATCCAACAAAATATCCATACAACCCTTTCATTTGACTCGAAAAGATGGATAACTATTCATGACGGAAAAGCTTTAGAAAAGCGCTTTTCCGGTGAGATAGTGAGAAGATTTTCCCTAAAAAGCAAATATTAATATGGAGGTATTTTTGTGAAAAGCGTAAAGTCGAAAATTCTGGCGCTGAGTGCAACGCTAGTGGTTGTTTCGATGGTTATTCTTGGCGTCGTTGCCTGCGTCCTGATTTCCCTAAATTCGAAGGATATGCTGTTTAATAACATGCAAGAAACAGCAAAAGTCATGGCAGACCTCGTAAGCGAAACTGTTCAGAGTGAAGTGAATACGATTCGCGGACTGGGAACAAAGACAGAAATTTCGTCTTCCGAGTATACGAAGGAAGAAAAAGTGCAGATGGCTCAAGAGTGGGCTGACAGCATGGGACTTTCAACAGTAACTTTGATTGACCTGAATGGTAAATCGTATGCCGATGGAAGCGATTTTTCCGATTGTGATTACTTTACTGAGGCAAAGAACGGTAACGTTTACGTTACCGAGCCTTTGGTAAGCCGTGTAGACGGAAAGACTGTGGTTGTTATTGCTGCACCTATCTGGAAAGATGGTATTGCAGGCGGTCAAGTCGTGGCCGTTGCAACGGTTCGTCCCGGCGAAGATATTTTGAACAATATCATGGCAGCGTTAAAAATTAGTGATAACAGTAGTGCATATATGATTGACCAAAACGGCATCACCATTGCAGACACCGTTGTGGAAAATGTTAGCGTAGAGAACATTGAAGAAAAGGCCAAAACTGACTCTAATTATGCAAGTTTGGCAGCAATCCATGCAAAAATGCGTGCCGGTGAAACGGGTGTTACTACTTACACGCTGGATGGTCACGAGAAAGTGGCTGCCTATGCTCCCATTGAAGGAACAAATGGCTGGAGCGTCAACGTGATTGCTCCGATAAGCGATTTTATGGGCGGCACTTATATAGCAATCGCTGTGACCGTTGTGTTGGTCGTAATTGCGTTGATTATTTCGTCTGCAATTGCTAGGGTGGTAGCCGGTAAAATCGGAACGCCCATCCGTCTGTGCAGCGAGCGTATTCAGCAGCTCGCTCAGGGCGACTTGAGTTCTCCGGTACCCGATATCGAAAGCAGCGACGAAACCGGCGTTTTGGCAAAGTCGACCAAGACGATGGTCACGGTGCTCAACGATGTAATCGAAGATACCCGTATGCATTTGCAGGAGATGGCAAACGGCAACTTTGCAACGTCGCTGGATCAAAAAGAAAAATATGTGGGCGATTTGGCACCTCTGGCTGCCAGCATGGAAACCATCCAGCAAGGCTTGAGCGATACATTGGCCCAAATCGACGTGGCATCCGCACAGGTTTCCAGCGGTTCCGGTCAGGTTTCGTCCGGTGCACAGGCTTTGGCGCAAGGCGCAACCGAGCAGGCTTCTTCCGTAGAGGAATTGGCTTCTACGATTAACAGCATTTCCGAGAGCATCAACCGTACCGCAGAAAATGCCCGTCAGGCAAACGAGCACAATAAGGATGCGGGCGCACTGGTGAACGAAAGCAACCAGAAGATGGGCGAAATGCTGGAAGCTATGGACGAAATTCATCAGAGCTCGAATGAAATCAGCAAGATTATCAAGAGTATTGAAGATATCGCGTTCCAGACGAATATTCTGGCCTTGAACGCAGCAGTAGAGGCAGCGCGTGCAGGCGTAGCCGGCAAGGGCTTTGCGGTTGTGGCAGATGAAGTGCGCAACCTGGCAAGCAAATCGGCAGAAGCCAGCAAGAATACGGCAGTGCTGATTGAGCATGCAATGAGTGCCGTGCAGCGCGGCAACGAGATTGCACAGGAAACAGCGAAGAAGCTGGAGCAGACTGTGGAAAAATCGGAAGAAGCGGCAGCGCTGGTAAGCCATATCACCACAGAAACAAGCGAACAGGCAACGGCAGTGGCACAGGTAACGCAGGGCATCGACCAGATTTCCAGCGTGGTTCAAACCAACAGCGCAACTGCACAGCAGAGTGCAGCCGCCAGCGAGGAGCTGTCTGGACAGGCAAGCATGCTGAAAAACTTGGTGGCAAAATTCCAGCTGCAAAACAGCGATATGGATGGAATGATGCATATGGATTTGTCCACGCCTTCTGCAACAGAATCCTTTGACGGTTTTGAGGAGCCTGTTCATACAAAATATTAAATGGAAACGATAGAGCAGTTATCTTTGGCTGATGCTATCGCGTGACATTGTAAGTACAGCGCAGCCCTTTGCAGACGATGCAAAGGGTTGCGCTATTTTATGCGGCTGAAAAGACAGATGTTTTTTATCAAAATAAAAGAAGTTTTGTTGGATTTTCGCTCAAAACTTGAAAAATAGGTTTTAAAGCAATACAATAGAGAAGAATGTAACGTGCCTCGCTGGGAGTAAAGCGTGCGGCGGTACTGAAAAGGGGACGGGGGAAAGCCCCTAATAAACATGAGGGAAAGGATGAACGGCAATGGAAATTTTGACAGGAGTAGAGGCGGCGCAAGCATATGCGGAACGCACCAAACGACAGGAGGAAACGCTGGCGCGTCACATGGCGGCAGGCGTTGTTTTTGAGCTGTTGGACGGTGTGATTATCGAGCCGGATGTTGTCATTGCGCCGGGAGCGGTGATTTTGCCCGGTGTGATTTTAAGGGGAAAAACGGAAATTGAGGAAGGCTGTGTCATCGGCCCCAATACGTTGATTTCCAACAGCCGCATTGGCAAAAACTGTGTCATCAATGCTTCGCAGGTGTACGACAGTGTGGTGGAAGCCGGGGCAAGCGTTGGCCCGTTCAGCCATATCCGTCCTCAAAGCCATATCGGCCCCGAGGTACATATTGGCGATTTTGTCGAGGTGAAAAATTCTACCATTGGGGAGAAAACGAGTGTTTCCCATCTGACTTATATTGGCGACAGCGATGTAGGAAAAGGATGTAACTTTGGCTGCGGTGTGGTAACTGTCAATTATGATGGCGAGAAAAAGAACCGAACCACCGTAGGGGATTATTGCTTTGTCGGCTGCAACAGCAATTTGGTTGCCCCGGTGACATTGGGCGACGGTGCGTATACCGCAGCAGGAAGCACCATTACAAAGGACGTTCCCGCCGACGCATTAGCGGTTGCACGCGCAAGGCAGGAAAACAAAGAGGGTTGGGCACAAAAGAAGCTGGAAGCCTACAAAGAGAAAAAGAAAAAATAAAACAGGAGCAGGAACATGTGGTTTCAAAAAAGCAGCGCAGTGGAATATCTGATTGTCGGTTTGGGCAATCCCGGAAAACAATACGAGCACACACGCCATAACGCAGGGTTTGACGCACTGGATGATTGCGCCGATCGCTGGGGAATTTCTGTCGTGCGCTCCAAGTTTGACGCTTTAACCGGAACGGGAAGTGCGGGCGGAGCAAAAGTGATGTTGATGAAGCCGCAAACCTTTATGAACCTTTCGGGTCAAGCGGTAAAAAAAGCGGTGGATTTTTATAAACTGCCGCCCGAGCGCGTGATTGTATTGTTTGACGATATTTCTTTGGAGCCGGGCAAGCTTCGCTTGCGCAAAACAGGTTCGGCAGGCGGACACAACGGCATGAAAAGCATCATTGCCGCCATTGGACAGGATTTTCCGCGAGTGAAAATCGGCGTGGGCAAAAAGCCCCACCCCGACTATGACTTGGCGGATTGGGTGCTTTCTCGTTTTTCTGCGGAGGACGAAAAGGCAATTGCAGCACGTCACCAAGACATTGCCGCTGCATTGGAACTCATCATGAATGATCAATTTGAGCTGGCGCAAAGCCGGTATAATGGGTGAAGAATGAACATGACCATGAAAAAACAGAGGATGTTATTATGGGGAGTCAGCGGCCTTTTTACCTTGCTGACTTGGGCGGCTTGTTTTGCGGCTGTCGACTGGATTGGCTTAGTGGCTCCCTTGGGGGCAGTTTTCAGCACGGTATGGGTGTTTGAATCACTTCGATGCTTTGTATGGGGCAAAAAAGAGCGTTATGCAGAAAGCGATTTTGTTCGCTCCCTGCACCAGACGTTTGCGGTGCCTCTATGGATGATTTTTACGAGCATTTATGTGTTTTTCGGCACACTGCGTCCGACCGAGGATGAAGCGTTTGCCGACTTAATGGTTTCCTTGTCGGCTTTGCTGCTCTTTGTTGCCGTTCCGGGTGCGATGCTGCTGTTTGGCGTTTTGAGCATCATAAGCGGAGCACGTCATTTAAAAGCAACCACCTCTTTGGAAGGCCGCTTTTATCATGAGGGCCCCGTGGTAATTGCCTCGCTCATGCTGGTTTTGGAGATTACTGCGTTGGGCATGACGGCCTTTTATTGCATGATTTAAAGGAAATGCATCTATGTTTACAAATAGCATTCAACAGACAAAAGAATATGAGAAGCTGGCAGCCCAGCTGAGAACGCCGGGCCGCCACGCTGTTGCCCTTTTTGGCTTGCCGCCCACAGCGCGTGCGCAAGTGCTTTGCGCACTGTGTGAGGATACTCAGCGGCCAGCGATAGTGCTGTGCGCCGGTGAGGCTGACGCCACGCGCTTTGCCGCCGATTGTCAGGTGTTTGGCCTTTCTTCCGAGGTGTTTCCTTCGCGTGATTTTGTGCTGCGCCCCGTGGAAGGGTTGAACCATGAATATGAATATCGCCGGTTGTCGGTTTTGGGTAATATTGTGGGTGAACGCACGCGCATTGTCTGTGCAGGTGTTGAAGCGGCGCTTCAATACACTATGCCGCGCCGGGAATTTTGCAATAATACAATGACCTTAAAGCCAGACACGGAAATTTCTGTGACGGATTTAACCAAACAGCTTTATGCGGCGGGGTATCACCGCCGGTTTCAAGTGGAGGGGCCGGGTCAATTTTCGGTGCGCGGCGGCATTGTAGATATTTTTGCCCCGGATATGCCAAAGCCCTGCCGCTTGGAGTTTTGGGGCGACTGTATTGATACCATTCACACGTTTGATTTGTCCAGCCAGCGCCGTGAGGATGCCGTGGAGAAAATTTATCTTTCCCCGGCTCGTGAGGTGTTGTTTGGCTGCACGGAGGATGCGGCGGCTTTGCTGCGTGAAGCACAGCAGAAAGCGGCGGGCAAGCGCCGGGACGCTTTGCAGCAGGCGATGGAGAGCGACCTCAAACAGCTGGATGCGGGAACCATGCCCGGCACTATGGATAAATATTTGGGCATTCGGTATGAGCGCCCCGCAACTTTGCTGGAATACCCGAAAGAGCCGATTGTGTTTTTCAACGAGCCCAGCGCGGTTCGGGAGGCTGCCCGTGCGCTGGAATATCGCTTTGGCGAAGAATGGAAAGGTCTTTCCGAAGCGGGCATTTTGTGCGGCGGTTTGGATCGCTTTTATGAAAATACCGAGGACTTTTGGTATGAGGCCGAAAAATATGGCTGTGTGCTGTGCGAAAATTTTGCCCGCAGCATGAACCAAGAGCAGCTGACGGCAACCGTTCACATGCCCGCTCACGCCATTCCGCCTTGGTCGGGCGAGGTATCGGCACTGCTGGAAGATTTAGCCCCGCTCACCGAGCGCAAATATTCTGTTGCCATTATGGCTGGTACCGAGCGTGCGGCACAAGCCTTGGCGCGTGATTTGAGCGCTGCCGGTTTGCGCGCGATGGCTCATACCGAAGCTCCCAGCCGGATTGCGCCGGGATGTGTGGCCGTTCTGCCGGGGCATTTGAATGCAGGTGCAGATTATCCTTTTGCGCATTTTGCGGTGCTGACCAGCCGCCGCCATGCCCAAAGCGCTGAAGGAAAGCGCAAAAAGAAAAATAAAGGGCTCGCAAGCCTTTCCGATATCGCCCCGGGCGATTATGTGGTGCACCAGAGCCATGGCATCGGTGTGTATGTCGGGATTCAGCGGCTGGATTTGCAAGGCGTTGTCAAAGATTACTTAAAAATCAATTATGAAAAGGGCGATACGCTTTATGTGCCCGTTACCCAGCTCGATGCGCTCAGCCGCTACACCGCCCCCGGCGATGGCGAGCGCGTGAAGCTTTCCCGCCTGGGCAGCGGAACATGGGAAAAAACAAAAACCCGTGTTCGCAAAGCTGCGCAGGATATGGCCAAGGAATTGATTGAGCTTTATGCCCGCCGCCAGCAGGCAAAGGGCTTTGCCTTTCCCGAGGACAACGAATGGCAGCGCGATTTTGAAACACGCTTTGAATATGAGGAAACGGACGACCAGCTGACAAGCGCGGCGGAGATTAAACGGGATATGGAGCAGCCGCACCCCATGGATCGCCTTCTGTGCGGAGATGTGGGCGTTGGCAAAACAGAAGTGGCGCTGAGAGCCGCGTTCAAATGCATCATGGGTGGTAAGCAGTGCGCTATTTTGGTGCCTACCACAATTTTGGCGTGGCAGCACTATCAAACTGCCTTGGCACGCATGGAGGCTTTTCCGGCAAAAGTCAGCTTGCTTTCTCGTTTCACGACCCCTGCCCAGCAAAAAGCTGTGCTGAAAGGGCTGGCCGACGGCACAGTGGATTTGGTAGTCGGAACGCACAAGCTTTTGCAAAAAAGCGTGCATTTTAAGGATTTGGGGCTTGTTATCATTGACGAGGAACAGCGCTTTGGCGTCAAGCATAAGGAAAAGCTGAAAGAAACGTTTATCGGTGTCGATATGCTCACGCTTTCCGCAACGCCGATTCCCAGAACCTTGAGCATGGCCATGAGTGGTCTGCGTGATATGTCCACCATTGAGGAACCGCCCTTTGAGCGCCGTCCGGTTGAAACGTATGTCTTAGAGCATGACACGGGGATTATTGCACAGGCATTGCGGCGCGAGTTGGACCGCGGCGGTCAGGCGTATTATATTCACAACCGAATTGATACGCTGGACAGCACGGCCGCCCAGCTGGGACAGCTGGTGCCGGGTGCGCGCATTGCCACAGCACACGGGCGCATGGACGAGGATGCACTGTCGGAAGTATGGCAAAAGCTGTTGGATGGAGAAATTGATATTCTGGTATGTACGACCTTGATTGAAACAGGCGTGGATGTGCGCAACTGCAATACGCTGGTGATTGAGGATGCCGACTACATGGGTTTGGCACAGCTTTACCAGCTGCGCGGGCGCGTCGGGCGTTCCGGCCGCAAGGCGTATGCCTATTTTACATTCCGGCGTGACAAGGTATTGACGGATGTTGCCAACAAGCGCCTTTCTGCCATTCGCGAGTTTACCAGCTTTGGCTCAGGTTTCCGCATTGCAATGCGTGATTTGCAAATCCGCGGCGCAGGAAATTTGCTGGGGCAAAGCCAGCACGGCCATATGGCGGCGGTGGGCTATGAAACCTATGTCAAAATGCTCAATCAGGCCATTGCCGAAGCCCGCGGTGAAACGCCGCAAACCGACAAAAGCGATTGCTTGATTGATATTACAGTGGATGCCTATATTCCCGAACGCTATATTCCCGACCCCGCAGGGCGCATTGAAGCCTATAAACGAATTGCCGCAATCAACAGCGCCGAGGATGCTTCCGACGTGTTAGACGAGTTGATTGACCGTTACGGCGATGTGCCCAAAAGCGTGACGGGCCTGATTGATATCAGCCGTGTGCGCATGACGGCGGCCAAACTTGGCGTTTATGAAATTACGCAAAAAGGTGATACGCTCATTTTGTATTCGGACAGTTTGTGCGCAGAGATGATGAAGCCGTTGCTGCAGGAAATGGGCAGGCGGCTGCTGGTGAATGCGTCCGGCAAGCCGTATTTGTCTGTCAAAATTTTAAAAGGAGAGCAAGCGTCTGAAATCATGACGATGGTTCTTGACAAAATGGCACAGGCAAAAGCAGAAATGGCAAAATAAGAAGATTTAATAGCAAAAAGGCAGCAGCCGCGATGTATTGAACCGTGGCTGCTGCCTTTTACTGTTAGGAACTATTTTTTGAAATATTACTGGTTGTTTAATTTTTCCAGCAAACTTCTCATTTCCGAGTCATTCGGGCAAATGGTGAGATATTGCTGCAAGAGCGGCAGGCATTCTTGTTGGTGGCCGGTGCTCGCCAGTGCCTCAATCTTGCTGCGGAATTGGGCGGCCAAGGCTTGAAACTCAGGATTTTCTTGGCGCTGCTCGGGCTGCGGCGCCGGTTCGGGCTCCGGTTCACCGTTCAGCTTGCGCAGCAAAGCGGCCATTTCTGCATCGTTCGGGCAAATTTTAACGTATTGCTGCAAAAGCGGCAGACATTCCTGCGTGTGGCCGTCGCGGATGAGCGCCTCAATTTTCGGGCGGAATTGTGCAGCCAGAGCGGCAAATTCAGCACTTTGGGGCGCGCTGACGGGTGCAGAAGCCGCGGACGGTGCAGCAGTGCGCGCGGGAGCTGAAAACTCCGGGCGATGCTGGAACCAGCGAACCAAATGTTTCATGTTGATGTCCATAGAAAGTGCCGTTTTTGCAAAGCGCAGACTCGCAGCTAAATCGCCGCTTTCCAGTGCGCGCTGGGCACAAACCATGTAGTAGCCAAAGCGATATTGAATCGGAAGAACAGACATCAAGTCTTGCTTTACTTCAAACAGCTTCGGGGAGAAAGCATGGTGCAAATAGCTGTCCATCAGCGCAATCATCAGCCGGAATGCACGGTCGATGGTTGTTTCCACACCGGGCAGATAAGCGGCGGAAAAATCTTCCTGCTTTGCCGTTTCTTTTTGGAGTGCAGCATACAGCAATGTCAGCTCAAAATGCTGTTGGCAGAGTGTTTTTTCGCCTGTAACGCTCTCTACATAAGGCAAAATGACTTCCATAGGGGTTTCGGTGCCTGCCAAAACAACATCGCCGATTCGCGGCGCCAATTCGGTGGGGAAATCAATCACATCTACGGGCAGCGCCTGATTTAAAGCAAAGGCAGCGATACCCAAGGCATAGGCATAGAACGTGCGGTCACCATCTGTGCTGTATTTCAGCTCAGAGCAAAGGCTGTTCCATTCACTGAAAGCCATGTCCTGATAATATACATGCGCACGAGCGTTCAAACGCACCAGCTTGAGCATCATGTCGCTGGAAGTTTCCAAGCGTGCAATCAAGCGCATCCGTTTTTCGCTTTGATTGCCAATTTGGGTTTGCCAGAAAGTGGTTAAACATTTTTGCAAGCGCGGGTCGGTTTCGCAGTCTTGGCACTTTTGCAGCAAACGGAACGAATCGCCGCCTTTGTCCTCCACTTTGAAGCAAAGCGCCAAAGTTTGCTGGAACAGGGTGTCGTTCAGCCCCGCCGGTTCGATGGTTTCCAGAATGGACGAAATATCTTCCAGCGAGGAGGTGAAATCAACGTTGGCAGCGGTTTGGCCTGCACCACCCGGCAAAAACTGGATCAGTGTTTCACAAACAGAAACTGCACAGGAAACAAGGTCGCTCTGGTCGCATCCATTGACAAGCCCGAACATTTTTTCGGGGTTATTTTTGGAGTGTGTTTGAGTATACTCGACGGCGTCAAGATAACGGAAAAATTCCTCTTTTAAACCAACCGGGCTGCGGCTTGCCACCTTGGCCAAAACCAATTTGCGCAAAACCGACGCACAATAAAGCGACTCGGGATAGTTTTCCACCAAAAGCTCGGCTGTTTCAATAATTTTGTCAAAGCTTTGATTGTAAAACCACATGCTGGTCATTTTGTCAATCAAAAGGCCGAGGTAGGAAAGTTTGGGGTTATTGCGCTTGTGTTCGCTGAGCAGCTCGGGATGCTCTTGCAGCATCGTGCGCATTTTGTCTGCAAACTCAATGCCTTCTTCCTGCGTGAGAACAGCGTCAAAAAAGTGTGTGTTAAGGCGTAAATCCAAAGGCTCCTGCGCAATCTCATTCAAAAGCAGCTCGTGGTTGCGCTCATCGCGTGCCTTTTTCTTGAGTGCGCCTTCCTCGCCTTCGTAGTAATAGCCGTAATGGGTAAACAGCGTGCGATCCAAGCTGATCATGGGCATCACACAAGGCAGAGCCTCGTGAATTTTTCCCACATAACGGCGGCTGGGCTCTAAGCGGCACATGCGCGTAATCGTAAACGGTGAAGCTTTCTTATGGTCTACTTCTTCCGGGGCATACAAAAAGTTGTTGATGATGACAGAAGCCGATGCATACTTTTTGTATTCGCCGCTTTTGAAAAACTCAATGATTTCCGCCGGGTCGTCCAACCATTCGTCGGCGTCAACCGAAAGATACCACTCACCAATGCCGCGGTCCATCACAGCATTTCGTGCGGCGGCAAAGTCTTGGTTCCACTCCACATGGAATACTTCATCGGCGTATTGCTGGGCAATTTCAACCGTGCGGTCAGTCGACCCGGTATCTCCCACCAAAATTTGTGCGCCCAGCGCCTCTTTCAAAGGCATTAAGGCCTTCAAGCAGTTTTCAATATTTTCTTCCTCGTTTTTTGCAATCAGGCCCACTGTGAGCAGAGGGCGGGAAGAGGATTTTCGTTGATAAGCTTTCACAAAGGCTTCCTCCAATTCGTAAACTTATGACAAGCCTGCCGCTTGTCCAAAACGGCGGCGCTTGATTTTGTCGGAAAGGCGCAGCTGCGCCCCAGGAAAACAGACCCCTTAATAGAAAGTTATCCAATAAAAAGAATGTTTTGAAAGAAAAAAGGCGAAAATATTTCGCGAATAAGAAATGCTGTTTTCGGCCTGTCCGGCAAATGGATTGCCGCATCAAAATACCTTTTTCGTGAGATACAGATTTTACAACACAAAACTTTGAATTTTATGTGAAATCTGATATAATAACCGTAATTACGTCAGGCGAAGATGGTAAGATAACAATAAAGCTTGTCCGCCTTTTTCGTTTGTATTGGAACCGTTTGACAGAATAGGATGGAAGAATGAAGAAATTTTGCTGTATGGTGCTTTTGGTGCTTTGCGTGGTGGGGCTTCCCGTCAGCGCTGCGGCACAGGGGTATGACTTGCCCGCAGAAATTTCCGTTACTGCGGCAGAAGCCTATTTTATCAATTTAGATACCGGCCTTGTTGTGTATGAAAAAGACGCCGATACTCCGCGCAGTATTGCCAGCCTGACCAAGCTGATGACCTCACTGCTGCTGATGGAGAATGTGCAGGATTTGGAAAATACTATGATTACCGCCGAACGCAATTTGTATGTAGGGAGCATTATTGACCCGTCTTCGTCAAATGCGGATATTCGGCCGGGGGAAAGCGTAAGCGCTTTAAACATGCTGTATGCCATGATGCTGCCCAGCGCCAACGAAGCCGCGGAGGCAGTGGGCTATTACCTGTCCGGCGGCAACCTGCAAAACTTTTACGCCATGATGAATCAGCGTGCGAAAGAGCTTGGATGCACCAATACCAATTTTGCTTCGACCAATGGTTTGGTAGACCAAGAGGGCGGCAACTGGAGCACGGCGCATGATGTCGCTTTGATTGCACAAGAGTGCTGGAAACATGAAATTTTCCGCACGGTATGCGGTACACAGCTGTATTGGATGCCGATGACAGATAACAGCGCACATAATTATGCGCAGTTTCCTAAGCAAAATCCGAATGCGGCTTATTATATCCAAAGCACCAACCGCATGATGTCGCCCAACTCGGGAGTGTATCGCTCCTATATCAGAGGCATCAAAACTGGCTCCACTTTTTCGGCGGGGCGAAATTTTGCCTCAGCAGCGGTTAACGAGCGCGGCGAAACCTTTATTGGTGTGGTGTTGGGCTGCCCGTATGACCCTCCCGAGGACGGCTATGCTTACAGCTTCCATGACACGGCCGCGATTTACGATTGGATTTTCTCCAGCTTTTCCGTTCGGCCTACGCTTGATACCACCACCCCGATTACAGAGGTTCGTGTGGAATGGTCGAGCGAAAGCGACCGGCTTCAGCTTGTTCCGGCCAGCGATTTGAAAACCATTTTGCCCAACGACAGCGACGATGCCCTTACCACCACGTTTGATGTACCGGAGCAGGTTTATGCTCCTGTTAAGGCGGGAGACCGCATCGGCAGTGTTACTTTGACGCTGGAGGGCAGAGAGATTGGCACAGTAGATTTGCTTGCCGCACGCGATATTGAGCGCAATACATTTCTGTTTTTGGTGGGAAAAACAGGCGAGTTTTTAACGGGAACGTATGTGAAAGTGGTGATTGTGCTCACCGTTGTGTTTTTTGTCGGCTACGCGCTGATTGCAGTGCGAATGGAGCGTGCGCGAAAAGCGCAGCTTCGCCGCCAAAAACGCCGCGCGAAAGACGAACGCTTCGACGATTTTCCCCCGCAGCAGCAAAAATGAGACATTGTTTCGGCAGTGTAAGCTAAGAAAAGGATGATAGACAATGACGGATGTGAATCAAGCACGCAATTTAACGCTTTTGATGGATTTTTATGAAATGACAATGGCCGCGGGCTATTTTGAGGAGGGCTATCAGGAACAAATCGGTGTGTTCGATATGTTTTTCCGAAAAGTACCGGACGACGGCGGCTTTGCCATTGCAGCAGGCCTGGCGCAGTTTTGCGAGATTATTGATAACCTGCACTTTACGGACGAAGACATTGCCTATTTGCGGGGTAAGGGCTGTTTTTCCGAAGCCTTTTTGGACTACCTGCGCCATTTCGAGTTCCACTGCAATATTTGGGCGGTAGAGGAAGGAACGCCGGTGTTCCCTATGGAGCCGCTGGTCATTGTGGAAGGCCCGGCGATTGAAGCACAGCTGATTGAAACCTTGCTGCTTGTCACATTCAACCATCAAAGCTTAATTTGCACCAAGACCAACCGCATTGTCCGTGCGGCAAAAGGCTTGCCCGTGATGGAGTTCGGCAGCCGCCGCGCGCAAGGCTATGACGGCGCCGTGCTGGGTGCGCGCGCCGCGTATATCGGCGGCGTCGTGGGAACGGCGTGTGTGTTGGCCGACCGTCAATTCGGGATTCCCGCATTGGGAACGATGGCGCACAGCTGGGTGCAGATGTTCCCCAGTGAGTACGAGGCTTTTGCCCGCTACGCAAAGCTGTATCCCGATAACTGCACGCTTTTGGTGGATACCTACAACGTGCTGAAAAGCGGCGTTCCCAACGCCATTCGTGTGTTTAACGAGGTTTTGGCCCCGATGGGTATTCGTCCCAAGGGTGTGCGCATTGACTCCGGCGATATTGCCTACCTCTCCAAAAAAGTGCGCAAAATGCTGGACGATGCCGGCTATCCCGACTGCGGTATTTGTGCGTCAAACTCGCTCGATGAATACATTGTGCGTGATTTGCTGGTGCAGGGTGCAAAGCTGAACAGCTTCGGCATTGGTGAGAACTTGATTACCTCCAAATCCAGCCCGGTATTCGGCGGTGTGTATAAGCTGGCGGCTGTGCGCAGCGGCGAGCACTATGAGCCGAAAATTAAAATCAGCGAAACGGCGGAGAAAATCACCATTCCGCATTTGAAAAACTTGTACCGCATTTACGACAACGAGACGGGAAAAGCCATGGCCGATTTGATGACTATGTACGACGAAACCTTGGACGCTTCCAAGGGCTTAACGTTGTTTGACCCGGTACAGACGTGGAAAAAGCGCACCTTTACGGGCATTCATCTCAAACAGCTGAATGTACCCATTTATGTGAACGGCAAGCGTGTGTATCAAACGCCGCCGCTGGAGGAAATTCGCCGTTATTGTGCCGAGCAGGTCGATACCTTGTGGGACGAGGTAAAGCGCTTTGAAAACCCGCACCGCTATTATGTCGATTTGTCGCAAAAGCTGTGGGACGAGCGTCAGCGCCTGCTGAATGAGCTGTCTGTGAATTAAAAAGAGATGAAATAGAGGAAAGAGAGTAAGCCGCAGGCTTTGCGGCCTAAAGGAGAGTGTTTTGTGAAAAGAGAAGGAACCCAGTCGACTGCAACACTGATTCGGCGCTTCTGGCCGTATTTGACGCAGTATCGCGGCATTTTGCTGTTCGATTTATTCTGTGCGGCGCTCACCACGGTGTGCGAGCTTGTTTTGCCCATGCTGATGCGTACCGTGACCAATTTGGGCGCAGAAAATTTGGAAAGCTTAACGCTGTCGCTCGTGCTGCGCATTGGTGCGCTGTACTTTGTGCTGCGTATTATTGACGCTGTGGCCAACTACTTTATGTCGAACACCGGCCATGTGATGGGCGCACGGATTGAAACCAATATGCGGCGCGACGCCTTTGCCCATTTGCAAAAGCTGTCGAACAACTACTTTGCCAATACGAAAGTCGGCCAAATCATGGGCCGCATCACCAACGATTTATTTGACGTGACGGAATTTTCTCACCACTGCCCGGAGGAGTTTTTCATCGCGGGCTTAAAAGGTGTGATTTCGTTTGTCATCTTAGCGCGCATTAACATCCTTTTAACGCTGATTATTTTTGTGTTTATTCCGCCGATGCTGCTCATCAGCGTCAAGCTCAACACGTTTGTGCGCCGCACCTTCCGCAGCCAGCGTCAGCAAATCGGTGAGCTGAATGCCCGCATCGAGGACAGCCTGCTGGGTACGCGCGTGGTAAAAGCGTTTTCTGGTGAGGAGCTGGAAAAAGAAAAATTTGAGCGCGACAACGGACGCTTTTTGAATATTAAAAAAGATACTTACCATTGGATGGCGGCGTTTCACACCGTGACGCGCGCATTTGACGGCGTGATGTACCTAGTAGTGCTCGTGGCCGGTTCGCTGTTTATGATGAACGGAAGCATTCTTCCCGGCGACTTGGTAGCCTATATGCTGTACGTTACCACGCTGCTGACAACCATTCGCCGTATTGTGGAATTTGCCGAGCAATTCCAGCGCGGCATGACAGGCATTGAACGCTTTTTTGAAATTATGGATGCCGACGTAGAAATTTTTGACGAGCCGGACGCGGTGCCGCTCGGAACGGTAAAAGGCGAAATCCAGCTGGACCATGTCTCGTTTGAGTACCCGGATGACCACAATAAAGTTTTAGAAGATCTTTGCCTGACGATTCATGCGGGTGAGCGTGTGGCGCTGGTTGGGCCTTCCGGCGGCGGAAAGACCACGCTGACCAATCTGATTCCCCGTTTTTATGACCCCACTTCCGGGCGGATTTTGATTGATGGAAAAGATACGCGCCATGTGACGCTCAAAAGTCTGCGCGGAGCCATCGGCATTGTGCAGCAGGATGTCTATTTGTTCAGCGGCACGGTGTTTGAAAATATCGCTTACGGAAAGCCCGATGCAACCCGCAAGGAAGTGGAAGAAGCTGCACGTTTGGCCGGTGCGCACGAGTTTATCAGCGCACTGCATGATGGCTATGATACCTATGTGGGCGAGCGCGGCGTGAAGCTGTCCGGCGGTCAAAAGCAGCGCATTTCCATTGCTCGTGTCTTTTTGAAAAATCCGCCTATCTTAATTTTGGACGAGGCCACCAGCGCGCTCGACAACGAAAGCGAACTGCTCGTGGGTGAAAGCTTGTCCCGCTTGGCCAAAGGCCGTACCACGCTGACGATTGCGCACCGATTGACGACCATTCAAAATTCCGACCGCATTTTGGTGCTGGGGGAACACGGGATTGAAGAAGAAGGCACACACGAAGAATTGCTCAAGCAAGGCGGCGTATACAGCCGTTTGTGGAATGGTGCAAAAACCCTAGAGAAAGCAACGCTGTAACGTGTGCGAATGGGCGCGTCAGGCAAGTTTTGTGCGGTGCAGCTCCGGGATGATGGAAGCAGAAAGAGGAAGACGATGAACGAGCTGGATTGTCAAACGCGCTACCCCATCTTATTGGTTCACGGAACGGGGTTTCGGGATGTAAAAGGCATCAGCTATTGGGGACGCATTCCCAAAGCCCTCGAAGCCCATGGCGCAGCCGTCTTTTTCGGCGGTCAGGACAGCTGGGCAACGGTGGAGAAAAATGCCGAGGCTTTAAAGCGCCGCGTGCTGGAGATTTTGCAGCAGACGGGGTGTGAAAAAGTCAACATCATTGCCCATTCCAAGGGCGGCTTGGAGGCTCGTTATCTGGCTTCTTCGCTCGGCATGGCGCACTCAATTGCGTCGATCACCATGATTTCCACCCCGAACCGAGGTTCCAAAACAATGGATGTGCTGGCACGGATGCCAAAGGCGCTGTTTCGCATAGCGGGGTGGTTTGTGAATGGATGGTGCCGTCTGATTGGCGACAAGCACCCCGACTTTTTTCATGCGTGTTTTCAATTTACCACGGGATGGGCAGCCGCGTTCAACGAGGCAAACCCTGATGCCGAGGGCGTTGTTTATCGCAGCTATGCCGGGGTTATGAGCTCTTGCCGCAGCGATATGCTGATGTGGTGGCCCAATTTTGTCATCAGCTTGTTTGAAGGAGAAAACGATGGCTTAGTGACGCCGGAATCTGCCCGCTGGACAGGCTTTCAAGAAGTTTGGCGCGGTGTGGGCGGACGCGGCGTCTCTCACATGGATGAGGTGGACGTCCGCCGCCGCCCGTTAACTTACCGCGGCGAATCGTTTGATTTGGTGGATTGTTACATCAAAATGGCTGCGGAATTAAAGCTGCAAGGGCTGTAATCTAAAGCGTCGTGTGCCCAAACCATCAAAAAGGAGTGCTTGTCTTATGCTGCCGCTTGTTTCTGTCATTATTCCTGTCTATAATGCTGCTGCCGATTTGGCGCGCTGCATTGAAAGTGTCCGCCGTCAAAGCTACGAAAATTTGGAAATTTTGCTCGTAAACGATGGAAGCCGCGATACCTCCGGGGAAATTTGCCGCATGTATGCGCGTGTGGATGAGCGGATTCGTGTCATTGATAAGCAAAATGAAGGCGTTTCGGCTGCACGCAACGATGCCATCCGCGCGGCAAAGGGAAAGTATTTGCAATTTGCCGACAGCGATGACTACATGGCGCAGAACGCTGTTTACCGCATGGTGCAAAAGGCTGAGCATGACGACTGCGATTTGGTGATTGCCGCATACTGCCGTGTACGCGGAGAACATCAGCGCACCTATGCTTTTTTGCCGGAAACATCGGTGATGAGCAAAAATGAATTTGCCCGCCACTTGATGGAGGAGCCTGCCAGCTTTTACTATGGCGTTTTGTGGAATAAGCTGTACCGCGCCGATATTATTCGCCGGCATGACATTCGATGCAACACCGATTTGTCGTGGAGCGAGGACTTTTTGTTTAATTTGGAGTATATCCGCTATGCCGAGCGCTTTGCCGCGCTGGAATATCCTGTTTATTACTATATCAACAATGAAAAAAGCATTACGCACACACAAATGGATGTCGTGAATGTAATTAAAACAAAAGCGACACTCTTTCAATATTACAAAGAGTTGTATGAGCACTTAGGGATTTACGAAAAGTATAAACCGCAAATTTACCGCTATCTGATTTCGGTAGCAGAGCGTTAAAAAAGATTTTTCACTCAGAAGGGATGTTGAACAGGATGAGTTATGTCACTGACAACGAAGAAACGCATTATATGCTGGAACAGCTGAAAGCCGTTTTGGCCGCCGACAGCCCGACGGGATATACCCGCCATGCGGCTGCACTCGTTTATCACGCGCTGCAAGCGCTGGGTTTTGCGCCGCAATACACCAACAAGGGCGGTGTATTGGTGTGCCTCAGCGACGGTGAACCGTCTGAGCGGGGCAATGGCATTTTGCTGGAGGCTCACTTGGATACCTTGGGCGCAATGGTGGCGCAGGTAAAAGATAATGGCCGTTTGCGTGTGACCCCGCTGGGCGGCATGAATGCCAATAACGCCGAAACCGAAAACGTCTATGTGGTCACGCGGGATGGCAAGGTGCTGGAAGGTACGCTGCAAATGAAAAATGCCTCGGTACATGTCAATGGCGAATACAACAAAACCGAGCGCAATTGGGATAATTTGGAAGTGTTGCTGGATGAGGAAACCCGCACCAAAGAGGAAACCGAAAAATTGGGCGTCATGACAGGGGATATCGTCTGCTTTGACCCGCGTACCCGCATTACTTCCAGCGGCTATATCAAAAGCCGCTTTTTGGACGATAAGCTCAGTGTGGCAATCTTGCTGGGCTATGCGCGTCACCTCAGCCAAGGGGGAAAAACAAAGCGTCCGGTGCATTGCCACATCACGGTGTTTGAGGAAGTGGGCCATGGCGGTTCTGCTTCGTTCCCCGTGGGCGTGTCTGAAGTGCTGAGTGTCGATATGGGTTGCGTGGGCGAAGGCCTGGCCTGCCGTGAAACGCAGGTGTCTATTTGTGCGAAAGACTCCGGCGGCCCGTATCACTACGATGTCGTATCGGAGTTAATCGAAGCGGCAAAGCGGGAAAATATTGATTTTGCCGTGGATGTCTACCCGTTTTACGGTTCCGATGCTGAGGCTGGCCTGCGTGCCGGACATGACGTGCGCCATGGCTTGATTGGCTCGGGCGTGTATGCTTCTCACGGTTATGAGCGAAGCCATGTAAAGGGCATGGAAAATACTCTCAATCTGCTGAAAGCGTATTTGGGTTAAGCATCGACAACTTTTTAGCATGTTCACATGAAAGCCGGTGCAAGGCACCGGCTTTCATGCTATTTTAATGTTTGCAAAGTAAAATAGTGGAAAAGGAGGAATTGCCGTGAGAATTTTAGTGGTGGAAGATGAGCCGGAACTGAACCGAATGCTGAAAAAACGGCTCACGGAGGCCCATTACAGCGTCGATGCCTGTGACGACGGTTCGCTGGCACAGGATTATTTGGCCTGTGCTGAGTATGACGCGGTGGTGCTTGATATTATGCTGCCCGGCATCAGCGGGTTAGAGCTGCTGCGCCGGATGCGTGAAAAAGGGGATCGCACCCCGGTTTTGCTGCTGACGGCGAAAGACGGCATTGAGGACCGTGTGGCCGGATTGGACAGCGGCGCAGACGATTACCTGGTAAAACCTTTTGCGTTTGATGAGCTGCTCGCGCGTTTGCGTGTCATGGTGCGGCGTGCAAGCAAAAGCGTCAGCGAGGTATTTACGATTGCCGATTTGACTGTGGATTGTGCAGCGCGTACCGTCAAGCGCGGGGAAACGCCGATTGAGCTTTCCGGCAAGGAATTTATGATGCTGGAATATTTGATTCGCAATGCGGGCGTAGTGCTTTCCCGTGACAAAATCAGCCGCCATATCTGGAATTATGATTATGAAGGCGGTTCCAATGTGGTGGATGTGTACATTCGCTATCTAAGAAAAAAGCTGGACGACGGTTATTCCCCTAAGCTGATTCATACCGTGCGGGGGCTTGGCTATGTCTTGAGGGTGCAGGAATGAAACATTGGACCATTCGCCTGAAAGTAACCCTTTGGTTTACCTTGTTTATGACATTGCTCAGCGCTTTGGCGGTGGGCATTTTGCTGTACAGCAGCGAGTATGCCGCACTGGAAAACATTAAGCTGCGCATGACTGATATGGTGGAACAAGTGCGGCGTGACGTGGAGTGGAAAGATAACAAGCTGGAAATTGACAACGATTTAGAGGGATTTCAAGACGGCGTTTATCTTTCTCTTTATGATTCGCAGGGCGTTCCGCTTTACGGCAGTGTGCCGCGGTTATTTGATAATGCTGATATTTTCGAGCACAAAAGCCTGCGCGAAAAAAAGACACAGAACGGCATGTTTTATTGGTACGATGAAAAAATATGGGTGAGCGGATATGGCGAGATTTGGGTGCGGAGCATTGCCGAAGCCGACCAGGTGAGCGCCGCCGTGGGCAGCTTTTTGCAGTTTGCCGTCATCGTTTTTCCGTTCTTTGTCCTAACAGCAGCATTGGGCGGCTATTGGATTACGCGACAGGCGTTTCTTCCCGTGCGGCAAATTACCCAAACGGCCAGAGAAATCGGGGAAGGTGACGACCTTTCCCGCCGGATTGGGCTTGGCAAAGGAAAAGATGAAATCTATACGCTTGCCAATGAGTTTGACTCTATGTTTGCCCGCATTCAAGCGGCGTTTGAACGCGAAAAGCAGTTTACTGCCGATGCCTCACATGAGCTGCGCACACCCGTAGCGGTAATTTTGTCGCAGTGTGAGGATGCTTTGAGAACCGAGTGTGACGCGCCTCACCGCGAAGCGTTTGTCACCATCCAAAAGCAAGCGGAAAAAATGGCAGGGCTGATTTCGCAGCTGCTCACTTTGGCGCGCGCCGAGCAGAGCCGAAAAAAATTACATTTGGAGCGGGTCAACTTGAGCGAGCTCAGTGAAATTGTGTGCGAACAGCAGCAAGAATTTGCCGAAGAACGCGGCATCGAAATTGCGCAGCAAATAGAGCCGGATGTGGTGGTGCAGGGCGACGAAACCATGCTCATGCGAATGCTCATCAATTTGCTGGAAAATGCGGTGAAGTACGGCAAGCAGAATGGTCATATCCAAGTTTCTCTCTCGCGTGAAAACGAGTTTGCCGTATGCCGTGTGCAGGATGACGGTATCGGCATTAAGAAAGAGCATCTTGAACATGTCTGGAAACGCTTTTGGCAGGAGGATGCTTCCCGAAAAGTGGAAGGTGCAGGGCTTGGCCTTGCCATGGTGAAATGGATGGCCGAAGCGCATGGCGGCGGGGTATCTGTCACAAGCGAAAAAGGAAAGGGGTCGTGCTTTTCCTTTACTGTTCCCCTGGCACAGGAAGGAGCATAAAAAATGCTTGCAACAAAAACAAAATTAGGGTATAATATACCGTATGCACGTTGTGTGTATGGGGCATTAGCTCAGTTGGTCAGAGCATCCGGCTCATAACCGGCGGGTCCCGGGTTCAAGTCCCTGATGCCCCACCAAAAAGAAAAAGCCGTCCGAAAGGGCGGCTTTTTGTTTTGCGCTGGGGCGGGCTTGAATTCGGGACCCGCCGGGGCGGGTTCTGGGTATGCAGAGCTGAGCGCCGCCTGCGGCGGAGAAAGCGAAGCGGAGCATTGGGCAGTGCCGCAGAGCAATGCGAGCGGCGGAAGACCGCGCAGCAGTGCGACACGGCACAACCGGGTAAAGTCCCTGATGCCCCACCAAAGGGAAAAGCCGTCCGAAAGGGCGGCTTTTTGTTTTGCGCTGGGGCGGGCTTGAATTCGGGACTCTATTTTTTATGTTCTAATCTCTCCTTGTATCCTCAGGGTTTGTTTGTTATACTTTGTTTGACAGAAGCCAAAGATTGAACAAAAAACTTTTGAGGCGGCAGAAAGGATGAAACCATGAAGCTTTACACCATAATTGGGGGCGTGAACGGCACGGGCAAAAGCAGCTTGACGGGTTCGCTCAAAGCGGAACGCACCGATTTAGGGATTGTCATTGACCCCGATAAAATCACCGCTGAAATGGGCGGCGATGAATATGAGGGCGGCAAGAAGGCGGTGGAGCTAATTGAGCGCTGCATGGCCGGTGGCGTCACCTTCACGCAGGAAAGCACCCTCTCCGGTGGCTATCCTAAACGCCTTGCAAAGAGGGCAAAGGAAAGCGGCTATTATGTCCGGCTGTACTATGTGGGGCTGGACAGCGTGGAGGACAGCCGCCAGCGCATCCAGAATCGTGTGGCAAGAGGAGGACACGACATCCCGGCAAAGGACGTGGAGCGGCGTTTTTTCACGCGCTTTGCCGATGTGTTCAAAATTCTGCCTTACTGCGATGAAGCAAAATTTTTCGACAATAACAACGGCTTTGTGCTGGTGGCAGAATACCGTAACGGCGAATTACTGCCGATTGGAAGCCACCGCCCCAAATGGCTAAAGGAACTCCTGGCATATCAGCCTGTTTAAGAGGCTTTCTTTTTTTAAGCTGTTACAGTAGTGGCGGGCGTGAGTTCATACACCTGCGTAAACTGCTTTTTTCGCTCTTCGCTGAGATGATGGCTAATGAGAATTAAAGTCAAATCTGGATTCGATAAAAGACTTTCCTCCACGATGTCAGCGTTTTTTTGATCAAGGGCACTGGTGCCTTCGTCCACCAGCAAAATAGAACGATTATGGATTAAAGCGCGGGCAATAGCCACGCGCTGTTTTTGTCCGCCGGAAAGTGAGCTGCCTTCTTCGCCCACAAACGTATCGAGACCTTCCGGCATGTTTGCAAGGTCGCCCAGCAAAGCGCTGTCACGCAGGGCTTTTTGCATTTCTTCCTCGGTGAAATTTCCGCCTAACGTGATGTTTTCGCGGATAGTGGTGTTGAATAAAAACACATTTTGTTCAATATAGCTCATTTGCTGTTGAAGCTGTTCAGGTGTGTAGTTTTGCATATCTACACCGTCAAAGGCAACGATGCCTTCGTAACCTGGCAGCCAACCGAGCAGAATTTTTAGCAATGTGCTTTTTCCACATCCAGACGGGCCGGTAAGGGCATATTTGCCGCCCTTCTCAAAGCGAGCGTTTAAATCTTTCAAAATAGTTTTTTTCTCATCATAGCAAAATGAAACATTTTGCACGCTGATTCCTTGCCGAAGTGCTGGCAAAGCGGAGATGGCGGGTTTGTCACCGGCAGCATGGACGGTAATTTTATCAAAATACGGCCTGCTGGCTGCTATGGATAACTGAAGGTCAACGATGGATTGCAGACCGTTATAAACATTACCACAAATCGTGTTTCCTCCCAGCAAGGCAGACTGAATAATCAGTCCTTGGATGGAAAGCCAGCCCATCAAAGCCATGACAAGCCCTTGAAATACGAGGTTTAACATGCTGATGCCGTTAAAAATTTTTGACTGTGTAATATTCAAACGGCAGCACGAGGTTTCAATAGCGTCGCTTGCCGCATGGATGCCGTTTTTGAACCTATCATCTTTTCCAAAAAAGTGAAGCACATCATAGCCTGATAAAAGATCTTTGAAGCTGCTTAGTGCTTCGCCTTGACGCGCAGAAAAAGCCTTGGCAATGCGGTTTAATCTTCTCTCGAATAATTTGGGAATCAGCACCATCAGCACGGCTGTAAAGAGTGCCATCACCAGCAGCAGCCAGTGCAGGCTGGCCAATGCGGCCATGCTGACCACTACTAAAGCAACCGTGCCAATGAGCTGATAAAACGGAAGCCACGCCCGCTGCTTGATTTCGTTGATATCGTTTGTGAATTGGGAGAGCGATTCGCCCAAGTTTCGCTCGTGCAGGGCTTGATAGCTAGTTTGCAAAATGCCGCACGCAATGTCTGCCCGCAGCATGTTATTCATTTTGCGCATGGCGTAATTTTGAAAGGCAGTTTGCAAAACAGACAAAGCAAAAACAATGATCCAAAACAAAATCATGATGCTTAATTGTAATAGAAATTGCTGCAAATCCCGTTCAATAATCTTCTGGAAAGATTGCATTAAAGCAAGGCTGACGCCAACCTTAAAGATGTTTTGAACAATCAGGCAAATAACGGCCATCAGATTTAAAAACCAAGCTTTTTTTAGATAATAAAACATGTTTGGCTCCTTAGAAAAATGATTGCTGATGCACGGCCGACTAGAGTAAGCGGCCGAGCGAACTTTCGCATAAATACACTTCACAGCACAAAGGCACTGTGGGGTGCTGTCATGCACACCTTATGATCTTGCTCTTTCAGGTTTCTGCAAAGCTCCCGACGTTATGTTAGACACCAGGCGAAGCGCAAAAACGCCCAAGAATGCGCCGAACACGCTTAAAATAATATCGTCTACGTCAAAGCTGCCTCTGCGCAGAAGCATTTGCAGCACTTCTAAGACAAGGCAAAGCGCCGCACTGCCTAAAAGTATATGAAAGAGCTTTCTTTTTGCGCCGGATAATGCGTACAGCAAAAACCCACACGGCAAAAAAGCGACAATCGGCAAAACAAGATTGCGAACTGCAATATCAAGGTTCATAGACTGTGTAAAGAATGCCTGGATATAAGTAATCACTGTGGCAAACGGAATTAGATTGGTGGATTTTGCAATAAATTCAAGAGGGGTTAAATCCGTCCAATATAAAATTTCATTGCGAAGGCTGAAAAATACGAGTGCAATCAGATAAATAAAAAAGACGGACAAAAGGTATTTGTTCGATTTTTTGACAGCATTCAACATCCTAAGCTCACCCTTTCATGACAAAGCCGAAATGCAATTTCTTCGCTTTAAATTTTATTATATCACAAAGCTTCCAAGGGGCAATATATTATGGCATGTTACTCAAAAAACATGCGTGATAAGCAAAAAAGTTTGACAAGGGGGCTGGAATTGATACGTTTTATGCTTTACAATAAAGGCAGAAGCTTTAGGCGGGAGGGCTTGGAAGTGAAAAATTTTTTTCTTGGTGAATACATTAAACAGCGCCGGCTCGACCTCGGCTTAACGCAGGAGCAATTATGTGAGGGAATCTGTGAGCCAATGACGCTCTCACGCCTTGAAAACGGCAGACAGACCCCGGGACGCAACCGCATCAACGCCATTTTGCAGCGTTTGGGGTTGCCGGACGACCGTTATTTTGCCTTACTCAGCAAGCATGAGCTGGAAATGGAAGCCTTGCAAAAAGAAATTGTTGCGTGTAATGTAACGCAAAGGGTAGAGGAAGGGTTTCAAAAAATTGCACAGCTTGAAGAAATTGCCAATCCGGGAGATATGATTGCGAAGCGGTTTGTTCTGCGTTCGCGGGTATTGCTGGGGCGGCTCGATCAGCGTTATACCCCGCAGGAACAAATTGATTTGTTGATGCAGGCCATTCGGATGACCGTTCCGCGTTTTACGCTTGATAAGATTGAAAGCTTTCTTTATTCCGTGGAGGAAATTAAAATTATCAACCATATTGCAATCTCCTATTCCGATAATGGGCAAAATGAAAAAGCAGCTGATATCTACGATCAGCTGCTTAGGTATGTGCAAACGCATTTTCAGGAAATAATTACTTCTGTTGCGTGCCTTTCGCTGGTTTTCTTCAATTACGCCCGTGTTTTGGATTTGTGCGGACGTTATGAGGAAGGGGCGCAGCGCGCAAAAGAAGGCAGAGAAGTCTGCATTAAATACGGCCATTATCAATTCCTGCCAGATTGTCTTGCAATTGAAGCGGAATGCCAATATTTTATGGGAAATCGTGAAAAGAGCGCAGAACTCTATCATCAAGCCTATTACCTATGCAAGGTAACCAATTATCAGATAGGGCTTGAATTGGTAAAAAAAGAGGCCAAAAAATATCTAAACATTGAATTTAAATATTGAGTGACTGATAAAAATATACCGTCTTTGATACAAAACGAGATGTTAATTTTCAAGCGGCTTAGCAGGCGACATCTCCAACCCCCGGTAAGGTATAGGGCGTTTGCTCACCCGATGCGTTGTCTGCCGTTTGAACTGCGCAGAGATCGTTCGTTTGAGCGTAGATAGCAGCTTCGGTTGAAGGTGCAGCAAATACCCCCGCGGCTAAGATTGTGCAGCAAAGTGCAGTGAAAATGTGTTTCATAAGTGTACGTTCCTTTCTTTTTGTTTTTGTAATGTCAACAGCATACCACCGTGTGCGGCGCTAGACCATATCGTTTTGTGTTTCTACTTTTTCACATAAAACAAGTGCTTTCTTTTGTCTGATTTTTCGCGGATCTTCCACATTGTTCCGCACTGTGGAGCAATGCCGGAGAGGGGCGAAAAGTCAAGGGTCAATTCCGCCAAAGCACAAAGCGCAAAATTGTAGGAGTTTTCCATTTGCAGCGTTTTGGGAATGTGCTATACTTTATACAGAGTATTAGCGGCTGCTTATGCAAGAGCTGAGAGCGGCATTTTCAGTGTAAAAGCAGCCTCTTACGCCTGTTTTTGTAGAGAGGACGGATGTTCATTATGAGCAAAAATCAATTTGATCTCATTACTTTTGGTGAGATTATGCTTCGTCTTTCGCCGCCGCGTCATGAGCGCATTACCGACGGCGATATTTTTGAAAAGCGCGCAGGCGGCGCAGAGCTGAACGTGGCGTCCGGCGTGGCGCTGCTGGGCTTGCGCACCGGCATTATTTCCAAGCTGCCGGCCAACAAGCTGGGTACCTTTTTGAAAAACCGCATTCGCTTTGTCGGCGTTTCGGACGACTACTTAATTTACGACGAAAGCCCCGAGGCACGTTTGGGTCTGTATTATTACGAGATGGGCGCTGCACCGCGCAAGCCGACTATTGTTTACGACCGCAAAGAGTCCAGTGCAACGCGCATTCGGCTGGATGAAATTCCTTCCGAAGTGTATAAGAGTGCTCGTATGTTCCACACCTCCGGCATCAGCCTTGCCATTTGCCCGCAAATGCGCGATGTTGCCATTGAGCTGATGAAACGCTTCAAAGAGGGTGGCGCGCTGGTTTCGTTTGACGTAAACTACCGCGCTAATTTGTGGAGCGAGGAGGAGTCGCGCGAGACAATTAAGAAAATTTTGCCTCTCGTTGATATTTTGTTTGTTTCCGAGGAAAGCAGCCGCCGCATGTTCCAAAAAACAGGAACTTTGCACGAGATGATGAAAAGCTATTGTGAGGAATACGGCGTGAAAATTGTTGCCACCACACAGCGCACCGTCATCAGCCCGCGCAAGCATAACTTTACTTCTACCATTTACAGTGCAGAAAACGACTGTTTTTACACAGAGCAGCCGTATGAGAACATTGATGTCATTGACCGCATCGGTTCCGGTGATGCTTATGTAGGTGGTGTCCTGTTTGGTTTGCTGAAATATGGTGATCCCGAGCAGGCAATGCGTTTCGGAAACGCTACTTCCAGTGTGAAAAACACGATTCCCGGCGATTTGCCCGATTCCGATATACACGAAATTGAACGCATTATCAAAGAACATAATGCGGTTGGCCCCGTCAGCGAGCTGAACCGTTAAGCGCCGCGCGCCATGCGGCGCTATTTTGGGCAGATTTATTGTATATCTGTTGTATACATCTTGTGCGCAGAGTGAAATTCGGCTATACTTCACATATAGTCCAGTTTAATTAAAAGAAAGGTGAGATTGCTATGAAACCCTTTATGGACAAAGACTTTTTACTGGAAACCGAAACAGCCAAAAAGCTGTATCATGAACATGCGGCCAAAATGCCCATCATTGACTATCACTGCCACATCAATCCGCAGGAGATTGCCGAGGACCGCCGCTATGACTCGATTACGCAGGTTTGGCTGGGCGGCGACCACTACAAATGGCGCGCCATGCGCTGCAACGGTGTGCCCGAGTGTGATATCACCGGCGCAAAAGACACCGACCCGTACCGCACGTTTGAGCGCTGGGCCGAAACACTGCCGAAGGCCATCGGCAACCCCTTGTACCACTGGACGTATTTGGAGCTGAAAAAATATTTCGGCATCACAGAGCCGCTGAATGCAAAATCGGCAAAGAAAATTTATGACGCTTGCAACGAGCGCCTGAAAGCGGAAGACATGTCCGTGCGCGGCATTATCGACCAGTCGAACGTCAAGCTGATTTGCACCACCGACGACCCCGCCGACACGCTGGAATGGCACAAAAAGATTGCCGCTGACCCCACCTGCAAGGTGAAGGTGCTGCCCGCGCTGCGCCCCGACAAGGCAATGAACATTCAAAAGCCCGGCTTTGCCGAGTATGTCAAACACCTCGGCAGCATGGCAGGCATGGAGATTAAAACCTTTGCCGACATGAAGAAAGCTCTGCACAACCGCATTGACTTCTTTAACGAGATGGGCTGCCGTGCGTCTGACCATGCGCTGGACTATGCCACCTATGAGCCTGCAACCGAGCAGGAGCTGGAGGCGATCTTTGCAAAAGGTCTTGCCGGTGAAGCTTTGACCGAAAAGGAAATTGCCGCTTACAAGACGGCAGTTCTGCTGGCGGTTGCCGAGAAGTACACCGAGTACGGCTGGGTGATGCAGATTCACTTCGGCTGCATCCGCGACAACAACACCGAGTGGTACAACAAGCTTGGCCCCGACACCGGCTTTGACGCTGTTTCCAACAGCCACGGTGTGGACGATTTGGGCAAGCTGATGGACGCAATGGCACAAAACCACACTCTGCCGAAAATGGTGCTGTACAGCCTGAACCAGTACGACAACGAGGCAATCGTGACATTGGCGGGCTGCTTCCAAGTAAACGGCGTATGCCCCAGCCAGGTGCAGATTGGCTCTGCATGGTGGTTCAACGACACCAAAACCGGCATGGAGAAACAGCTGACCGACCTTGCAAACCTCGGCACGCTGGGCAACTTCATCGGTATGCTGACCGACAGCCGCAGCTTCCTGTCCTATACCCGTCACGAGTATTTCCGCCGCATTCTGTGCAACTGGATTGGCAACCTCGTAGAAAACGGCGAGTATCATGCCGACATGGAAACACTCGGCCAGATGGTAGAGGATATCAGCTACAACAACACCGTGCGCTTCTTCGGTTTTGACGTATAAAGTGCATTATAAAATGCAAATAAAAAGAACGGCGAGGATTTTTCCTCGCCGCAGTTTGTCGAAAAAGCTTTGCTTTTTCACGAACGGTGTCCCTATTTCAAATGGGCTAGCCCCCTTTTCCAAGCCTTTTTCCCCTTGCAGCCTAGGTTCTTTCTGAATGAGGCGGCAGTTTTTCGACAGTCTCACGCCTCCGGCAGTTCGGCAGGTGTCCGTAAAACAGTTAAATCCGACCTATGGTTACGATCATAGGTCGGATTTTTTGCGATGTGTATCGGTTATAGAAAGGCTCCCTTGTGCAAAGGGAGCTGTCAGCGAAGCTGACTGAGGGATTGTCTTACCGCAGCATCGATGTACTCGCAGACTCCACGAAAGTTCCTGCTGACTTCATTATTGGGTATTCGAATCACCTTCAATCCATATCCTTTCAGATAGTCGGTTCGTTCAGCATCCTTTTCCATGTTATCATTTTCATAGTGCTGAGAACCATCCAGTTCAATCACCAGTCTGGCTTCCGCACTATAAAAATCAGCAATGTATTTTCCAAGCACTTTTTGTCTGGAAAAACGAACAGGATAGGTTCGTAAAAAGTCATACCATAGATGCCGTTCCTCTTTGGTCATTTCTTTTCGTAGTTGCTTTGCCAACGGAACCAACTGCTTATTATGTTTTGACTGCATTACAATCCCTCCGTCATGGCTTCGCCATGCCACCTCCCTTTACACAAGGGAGGCTTTTGGTGTGGTGCAAAACCGCAGATCGCACAACACACCGATAGGTGTATAGAAGTGCGCCCTTATCAGTTCGACAAATTTAAATTTATCTTATTGCTCCTTACTCCAGATATCTAAGTCTATATGTCAAAATTCTCAGATTTAAAATTGCTATAATATCTTCCTTTGTGAGCTGTGAATTTCAGAACACAATAATCAGGGTCCGAAACCCCTTCTTTATAGAACATTTCATCACCAGTCTGCCAAATCATCTCTTTTGCTTCAGTAGTCTCCAATACCTCAATAGTACCAATTAAACTTACACCCCTAAAATAACGCTTATCAATAAAATAAATGCTAGCCTTATTATTCTTTCTGAAATATCTTACTTTATCTGACGAAGTGTTTGTAGAAAACCAAATTTCCTTAATACCGTTTCTTTTTCTTGGTTTTAGCATTGCTTTTGTGATAGGATACCCATCTTCATCTACATAAGAGACAAAACTAGTGCCAGATTTGTCTATCATTTTTCCAATGGTTTCTTCTGGATTTTTCATTTTCAACGCCTCCGTTATATTCAAGTTTGTCTAATTGTTTCATCCATTTTATCACATTACTAAAAGCTTGACAAGAACAGTCCCGGCAGGATTAGCTGCCGGGACTAAAACTGTTTTATGCACACCGCCCTTTTAAGCCGGAGGCGTTCTTTTTTGTTATTTGCGGCACAGCTCCCAAAAGGCAACGGCGGCCGCCGCGCCGACGTTTAACGAGTCCACTCCGTGTGCCATGGGAATGATAACGGAATGGTCACACGCGCGCAAAGTTTCCTCACAAAGCCCGGTGCCCTCTGTGCCGAGCAGCAATGCCAGCCGTTCCGTATGACTCAAGCGCTCATCATCCAGCGGCAGACTGTCCGGGCGCAGGGCAAGCGCCGCTGTGGTAAAGCCCAGTGCTTTGAGCCGGTTCACTCCATCGGCACGCCAGTCGGCTTGACGATTGCCAATCACTGCCCAAGGCACACGAAAAACACTGCCCATGCTCACGCGCAGCACACGGCGGGTCAGTGGGTCAATGCAGGAGGGCGTCACCAAAACGGCATCCACCCCAAGCGCTGCCGCACTGCGGAAAATCGCGCCTACGTTTTCTGCATCCACAATATCTTCTAACACGGCAATGCGATGTGCGCCGCGGCACACTTCTTCGGCGGTACACGGCGCAGGGCGTTCCATTGCACACAAAATGCCGCGCGTGAGCGCAAAGCCCGTCAGCCCTTCTAAAACGGTGCGCGGCGCGGTATAAACAGGCACATCGGGACACTGCGCCAAAAGCGGCTTTGCTTTGCCTTCCGTCTGGCGCTGTTCCATTAAAAACGAGCGCGGGCGGCACCCTGCGGCAAGCGCAGCTTCAATCACGGCAGGGCTTTCGGCAATAAAAACGCCGTGCGGTGCATCGGTCATACGGCGCAGCTGTGCGTGGGTAAGGGCGGTATATTCCGATAACTCGGGGCGGGTGCAGTCGGTAATTTCCACAATGGGCATGGCGTTCATCCTTTCGATGGTGCATTAACCTTCTGCACCGCTTTTTTGTATTGTAGCACACAAAGCAGAAATCTTCAAAATTTTGCAGGATACCATTGACAAAGAAGTTCTTTGGTGTTATAGTTAGTTACACAAGTAATGAACCAATAGAGTGAGGAACGGAAACGGAAAGGAGGCCGCTTGATTGAACGCAAATTTTAATGAGGGAAGCGCAATTTATTTGCAGGTGGCGGCAATGCTGGAGGATGATATTTTGCGGGGTGTTCTGAACGCAGAAGAACAAGCCCCTAGCACCAACGAATTGGCACGAGCCTTTTGTATTAACCCGGCCACCGCTGCAAAGGGGCTGAACCTTTTAGTGGATGAAGGGATTTTGTATAAAAAGAGAGGACTGGGGATGTTTGTGGCACAGGATGGACGCGAAAAAGTGATAACGAAACGAAAAAGCGCATTTTATGAAACATATGTCAAAAGCCTTGTCAAAGAGGCTCAGGCACTTAACGTGACCAAAGAAGAATTGGCTGCCATGATTGAAAAGGCCTTGGCACAATAAAGGGGGACTGTACGATGGAAAAAGTATTAAAAGCGGAAAATATCGTTAAGATTTACGGAAAAAAAGAAGTCTTGCACAGCGTTTCGCTGGAAATTCAGCCCGGTGTGATTTACGGCCTGATTGGACGCAACGGCGCGGGTAAAACCACACTGCTCAGCATTTTAACTGCACAAAATACGCATGACAGCGGCACAGTTACTTACGGCGGCGAACCGGTGTGGGAAAACGAAAAAGCGCTGGCGGACATCTGCTTTTCGCGTGAGCTTTCGCCCATGCTGATGTTTGGCGAAAACAGCTACAAAGTCAAGGACTATCTGCGTGCGGCATCCATTTACTATCCGCGCTGGGACAAAGAATATGCCAAACGCCTCACCGAACGTTTCGGCCTTGACATGAAAAAGCGCATCAGCAAGCTGTCGAAAGGCATGATGAGCATGGTGACGATTATCATTGCTATGGCGTCACGCGCACCCATCACGATTTTGGATGAACCGGTGGCAGGTTTGGACGTGGTTGCCCGCGAAGATTTTTACAAAATCCTCATGGAAGATTACACGGAAACAGGCCGAACCTTTATTATTTCTACGCATATCATAGAAGAAGCTGCCAACGTGCTGGAACAGGTGATTTTGGTGGATAACGGCAATATTTTAGAAGTTGCCCCCACGGAGGAGTTTGTCCATTCGTTCAGCTTTGTATCCGGCCATGAAAGCGCTGTGGGCGCGCTGTGTGACGAAGCCGGTGCAAGCCGCTTGCTGCACACGGAAAGCTTTGGCCGCCAAAAGGGCGCCGCCTTGCGTCTGCCCACCAGCGAAGCAAAGGAAATGGCCGAGCGCTTGGCACTGGATGTGGATGTTGAACCCGTCAGCTTGCAAAAAGCATTTGTCTATCTTGTGGGAGAGCAAGGGGGCGAGGGAAAATGAAACAAATTGTTCGCGTTGCCCTGCCGGATTTTTTAAAGTATAGTGCGATGATAGCAGGGATTATGCTGCTGGTATTCTTTTTCAATACCGGCTTATCCATGGACTTACCCGAAGACCGAAGCAATTACCTCATCAGATATCTCTTTTGGGGCTGGGGCTGGGTTTCTATGATTGTTACCACCTCTTACCTGCCTGTTTTTGCAAGGCAAGCCCTTACGATGGGCAAAACGCGCCGCGAGGTACTGCGGTCACTGCCCGCGCTGTCTGCGATTGCAGCGTTATCGCAAATGGCTGCAAGCTTTTTTGTCGGCTTCGTGATGTGCATGGTGTGGGGAGAGCAGTTCCCAATTGAGCAGGTGCTGGGCAATCTGCTGGTGCTGTTTATCGCGGCGGGATTTTCCTTTGCCCTGCTTGGGCAGCTGATGGGCGTTTTGGGAATGCGCTTTGGTGCAAAAGGTATTTGGATTTCCATGGGTACTGCGATTCTTCTGTTTCTGTCTTTGGTGCTTGCGTTTGTATTTGCTTGGTCGGAGCAGCTGCTGCGCACGGTGATCTTTTTCACCACAGCGCCTGTATGGCAGGTTGTGGCAATCGCGGTTGGCGCTGTGCTTTTGCTTGGCGTGGTGATACAGGCTGCCAGCACTGCTCTTTTGCGCAATTTTTCCGTAAAGTGAGGCGAAAATGATGTTGAAAAATATCAAAAAGCAAGTTACAATGAAGTTGGATTGCTGGAAATCAGCGCTTCTTGTGGGCTTGTTGGCCGCAGTGCTGACTGAGTCTATCGTGCAGATTACACTTCAAATTGTAGTAAAAAATGACCCTTCCGAAGCGACTTGGATGGGTATGGCCGGCATCGGCTGGATGATTGGTGCGGGTTTTACCATGCTTGGTATGAACGTGGTAACATCTTCTACCGGCTTTTCCATGGCAGTGGTGATGGGAAGCACGCGCCGAGGTTACTTTTGGCCTTCGCTGCTGGTGCAGCTGCTGGGAACCTTTGTCGTTCTGCTGTGCGCGTATCCTGTTTCATGGGTGAGCGAAGGGCTGCGCCGTTTGATTGCTTCTCAAATGCCGATGGAGGGCGAAACCTTCGTTGCCGCAAATCCGACGCTGCTTTTGTTCCATGATTACTTTTGGGTCGTGCCCTTGATTGCGCTCGGCATTGTCGCATTCGGCATGGCGGCCGGCGGGCTGCTCATGCGCTTTGGCCGTGCCGGATTCTGGGTGGTTTGGGTTATTTTTATGTTCTTTTCTTTGGGAATGCCGCAAGTGGCCGAGGTCGAGTCCGGCCCGCTGTATACGGCTCGTGAAGCAGTTTTGGCTGCAACGGCTGGTTTTGGCCCGGCGCATTGGGCGGCAGTTGTTGCAGCGCTGGCGCTGATTGTGATTGGAGCTGCGTGGGCAATGCTTCGGCGTGCCTGTGTAAAATAACGGCGGCAAACGCACGCCGGGTAAAAAGGAGAGCGGTTTTATGCAAGAATTAACGTATCAAAAACTGTTTTCGCGCATTGGGGCGTGCTATTTTGCCTTGCTGGCAGGTTCGCAGGTACTAAGTGCGATTGTCTTAACAGCGGTGTCGCTGTATGCGCCGTGGGTGACGCAAACGCCGTGGTTTGTCTGGGTCTTTTCCTATGTTCCGCTGTATGTCGTTTGCGTGCCGCTGTTTTTCCTGCTCTTAAAGCACTGGGTTCCTGCACATTCCGTGGATGCACAGCCGCAGGGGCTTTCCGCAGGATCTATGGTGAAAATTTATGTAGTGATGATGGGGGCTGTCTACGCCTTTAACATTGTTTCCGCAGTGATTACGCAGATGATCGCCATGCTCAAGGGCAGCGCGGTGGCAAATCCGTTGGATGAGGTTGTGACCTCCTCCGGCTTTGTTTACAATCTGGTTTTTGGCTGTATTGTCGCGCCGGTGGGTGAGGAGCTGGTGTTCCGCTGGGCGCTTTACCCGCGCATTGCGCCGCGCTACGGCGAAAAGCTGTATTTGCTGGTATCTTCCGGCATTTTTGCCCTGTACCATGGCAACTTATCGCAGCTTTTGTATGCGTTTGTGGTGGGCTATTTGCTTGGCCTTGTTTATGTCAAAACGCAGCGCTTGCGCTACAATATTGCATTTCATGTCGTAATTAACTTGACAGGTATGATTCTTGGCCCGGCGTTGGCCGCCCTTGGCGCGATTGGCATTGGAATTTTGCTGGTATTTGAAATGGCTTGCTTCGTGGTTGGCGGGCTGCTTTGGGCAAAGCGGCCGGAAAGTACGCGCAGCCTGCGCCCGGGAACGGATATTGTGCCGTTGTATCCCATTCGCGCCTTACTGAAAACCGGCGGTATGGTTGCTTTAGTGGTGCTGTGCTTGCTGATGATTATTACCGCGACATTGGCGTGAGCATTTGCCGAACAATAAGCCCAAAAGGGTGGCGATACCGTCTATAATAGCGGTATCGCCACCCTTTTTGTATCGTAGTTGCGCTTTATTGGAAAGATTTGGAGAAGGCAAGAGCAAACAAAATACTACAGCGCATCAAAATGTTTTTGCCTCATACCTCATCACATAAAATTCCCCAAACCCAATATAAGTTTCTTGCTTTTTGATTTCAACGATTTTAAATCCCTGTGATTGATAACAATGAATAGCCCGTTTGTTCCAGGTCCGAACTTCTAACACAATAGGTTTATTGGGAAACCTTTTTTGGCTTTCCGTTAATGCCATTTTTGTGATTGTTTTTCCGATTCCCTTACCACAATAATCGGGTTTGACGCCAATTCCAAAGAATACGCTATCTCCTTCATCCAATAAATTGACAAATCCCACGAACTCGCCATCTTCGTTTGTATAACTTATGAATCTTTCTCTTTTTACATCATTGGTCAGGGAATAGTTTTCTTCCACCATTTTGTCCCATGACGGAAGATCGTAAATAGAATACTCTCCCGGATATTTCCAATTTGAAATCTCTTTTGCTTGTTCTTCTGAAAGTTTGTGTGGTGTTAATTTCATTGCGATTTTCCCCTGATAATAATATCGGCATATCCATATTATAACTGAAATTTGTTATATGTTTCATTATAACATGCTGAACCAATTTCGTATACTGTAAATCATATGTTTTGCTGTCTTGATAAGCCTGTTGCTCAATTAGCTTGTAAAAACGCCCTGTGGTCTATCATTTTGCCGCGGAGTGTGCTATACTGTAAAACTGAACGCAGCAACAGGAGGGTGAAAAAATGAAGCTGATTTCATGGAATGTCAACGGCTTTCGAGCGGTGCTGGGCAAAGGTTTTGCCGAGATTTTCAAAACGCTGGATGCCGATATTTTTTGCTTGCAGGAAACAAAAATGCAGCCCGGACAGGCGGAGTTTTCGCCCGAGGGCTATTTTCAATATTGGTACAGCGCCGAGAAAAAGGGCTATTCCGGCACCGCCGTTTTCACTAAGCGTGAGCCGCTGAGTGTCGCCTACGGCATTGGCCAAGAGGAACACAGCCACGAGGGGCGCGCCATTACACTGGAATTTGAGGAGTTCTATCTGGTGAATGTTTACACGCCGAACAGCCAAAATGAGCTGGCGCGGCTGGATTACCGGATGCAGTGGGAGGACGACCTGCTGGCATACTTGAAAGAACTGGACGCAAAAAAACCGGTGGTGTATTGCGGCGATTTAAACGTTGCCCATACGGAAATTGACCTGAAAAATCCAAAAACGAACCGCAACAGCGCGGGCTTTTCCGACGCGGAACGCGCGAAGATGACGCAGCTTTTGCAAAGCGGCTTTGTGGATACCTTCCGCTATTTTTACCCGGATGCTACCGGCGCCTACACTTGGTGGAGTTATTTCCGCAAGGCGCGTGCTACAAACGCAGGGTGGCGCATTGACTACTTTATCGTCAGCGAACGCTTGAAAGACCGCATGAAAGATGCCGTCATTTATGCCGATGTTATGGGCAGTGACCATTGCCCCGTGGGGTTGGAGCTGGAGCCGTAAAAGCACAGCAAAGCGAAAAAGCGTGATGGCAGTGCAGGAAAAGGCATATGCTGTAAAGCAAAGTATGTGAACAAAGGAGAGGTTTTATTTGCTGGAAATTATTAAGGCGCTGATTTTGGGCGTTGTAGAAGGAATCACGGAATGGCTGCCTGTTTCAAGTACCGGCCATTTGATTTTGGCAGACGAGTTTATCCAGATGGGGCTGGGCGATGATTTTACCGAAATGTTTAACGTCGTGATTCAGCTGGGCGCAATTTTGGCCGTTGTAGTGATTTTTTGGGAAAAGCTTTGGCCGTTTTGCAACCGTTCCGGCTTGGCGCGTGCCGCGGGGCAAAGCACGCCTTCTTATCTTGTTGACCGCTTTTGCGTAAAAGAAACATGGGTGATGTGGTTTAAGGTTCTTGCTGCCATTCTGCCGGCTATGATCATCGGCTTGCCGCTCGATGACTGGATGACGGAGCATCTTCACACGCCCGTTGTTGTGGCTGCGATGCTGATTGTGTACGGTGTTATCTTTTTATGGATTGAAAACCGCCACGCCCAGCCGCGCGTACATACGCTGGCAGATTTAAGCTGGGGTGTGGCGTTCGGCATCGGTATGTTTCAAGTACTCAGCTTAATTCCCGGCACCTCGCGTTCCGGTTCTACTATCATCGGTGCCATGCTGCTGGGCTGTACGCGAACCATGGCGGCAGAGTTTACCTTCTTTTTGGCGATTCCCGTCATGTTCGGTGCAAGCTTGATTAAGGTGGTGAAATTCGGGCTGGACTTCACCCCGCAGGAAGCGATTGTCCTGCTGGTCGGCATGTTGTCGGCGTTTATTGTTTCCATGCTGTCGATTCAGTTTTTGATGAACTACGTCAAAAAGCACGACTTTAAGGTATTCGGTTGGTACCGCATTCTGCTAGGTTTGGTGGTGCTGGCGTACTTCTTTGGCGTCAAGCCGCTGCTGGCATAATCTATGACGCAAATAAAAACCGTGAGGGCAACAGCCTTCACGGTTTTTTGCTTATGCAAGCAAGGTTGTAATGTTGGACAGGTTGTAAATGTCAACAAAGCTAATGCGCCCATCCTCGTTCAGTTGAATGGAAACGGAAACATCCACTTGCTGTTCGCTGCCGTCTTTTTTGATGGAAAGCGTGCCGCTGATGTCATAGCCGTTGTCGGTTTCTGTCACCTTCGTCTGCGGAGTCTCGATGGTATACCCCTTCTCATAGGCAGTGACAGGAACGGTAAATAAGGTCTGCCCTATGATATTGTCGAAGCACTCCGGGGTGGTGGTGCTTTCAAAGCGCTCTTTCAGCCAGTCGGGGAGAGCGTCCGGGTCGGCGGAAACCATGCCCAGCCCCTCGCCGGTGCTTTGTGCGCTAGTTTGCCATGCTTGATAGGCTTCATATTCGTCCTCGCTCAGCCCGGCGAATAAATTTTGATAAAGCTCCAGCGCTTTCCCTTGGCTGGATTCAACGCCGCTGCACCCTATGAGTGCCATGCCCATGATAAACAGCAAGCAGCACGCCAATAATTTTTTTACTTTCATTGTAATCCCCTCACAATTTTTGTTTTAGCACAGGCCCATAGAAATACACAAACCCAAAAGAAAAGATGCGATTCCCATTTGAATCACCTCTGTGAAATTGCTTTTGAAGGATATTTCTATGGCAATATAATAGCAAAGAAGCTTTTATTCGTCAATAAAAATTATGCACAAAAAGAAAACAAGGAATTTGTTTGTTTTGCCGATGCTCACAGCATTGTGATATTTCTCGTTTTAGGCGTTTGAGACTGTCGAAAAACTACCGCCTGATTCAGAAAGAACCTAGGCCGCAAGGGGAAAAGGCTTAGAAAAGGGGGCTAAGTCTCTTTTCCATTTTAGATAAGGTTTCAGTTTGTGAAAAAACGAAGCTTTTTCACAAACTGAAACACGCCCGAAGCCGCTGTTTCAGCAAGCTGCGGGCGTGTTTTTTGTCTCGTAGAAAGCTGTATTAGAGGTTTTCTTTACGAGCTTTGCGCTCCCATACAAACAGTGCGGTTCCCAATACGCCGCTCAATGCCAAAACAGTCATCCAAAGCGCAACGTTGGATGCATCATCTGTCTGTGCAATGACGGTGTTTGTCGTGCCCGAAGTGCTGGGCGTTGTGGGGGGAGTTGTCGTTGTGGGAGGTGTTGTTGTGGGCGGCGTGGTCGGCTGAGAAGTATCTCCGCCGGAGGTTGTTTTTGCCGTCCAGCTGATTGCTACCGGGGAAAGGCTAGTCAAGGTAAATTGCAGACCGTTTTCGGTTTTGGTCACTTGAGGCATTTCTACCTCACCGGCGCGCCTTCCGCCGCCATCCTGCGTGAGCATGTGTGTGACAACAAAATCAAAGCCGGTTGCATTGGTGCCTGTCGGATAGGGAAGAAGCACGGTCAAGCCGCCATTGTTTTGGAAGTCTTGTGTCTGCGCTTCGCGCCATGTGACGCCGTTATCATTGCAGATGACCCAAGTGACATCATACAAAACCGTATTGCTTTGTGTGGCGCCCTTCAGGATTTGAGCAGCCACACGCACCATTTCTGCAAAAACCTTATCCACGGTGTTGAAAGCGGTGTTGGCCAAGCCATCCGGTACACGGGTTAAGCCGTTTGCGATTTCAACGCGGGAAGCGCTGGTGCTGCCCGGTTGCAGCTGCGCATTGACAACCGTCAATTTTACGGTGTTTGCATAGCTGATGACGTAGTTTTTGGCCATGTCGAGTGCTTCCATCTCCGCCTTCATAGCCGCTTGGTTTGCCCAAAGCACATAGAACTCACCGGCCTGACCTTTGGGGGGCAAGCCATTGAAAATCGGCTCGGTTTTCAGCGCAAAGCTTTCACCGGAAACGATATTGGCATATACCAAACTTACGCTGGGGGTGTTTTCCGAAACTGTGATGCGGTTTGTAGAAAGCTGCGGATAAACCGTAATGGGACGCGGGTCGAGGCGCACGGAAACGGCAATCGAAGCGCCAACATAGTTTTTCGTGTCCTTCGGTGCAAAGTGCAGGGTAACAGAGTAGGTGCCGCTGTCTTTTAAGGCAGGTGCGGCGCCGTCCAGGCTCCAAGTACCTTCGATGTTAGTGCCTTTGCTGTCCTTGGCGGTGGCGTTCTGGGTCAGCTGCTCCACAGCCACAGTTTGGCCGTCGTAGGTTTTGGTAAACGAAGCGGCGGTCAGCACAGGTACTTCTTTTTCAGCCAGTGTGAGCACAACGCTTCCTTTCAAAACATCGGAGCGGTAGTTGGTTGCAGAGGAATCGGGCGTAAACGTCCAGTAAAGCGTTACTTTGTCGCCCTCTGCACCTTTAAAGGTGTAGTCTGTCGGGAGAACCTCGGTGTAAGCTGCATCAGCATAGAAAGCCAATGCACCGTTTACCGTTTCATTATTCACGCCCGAAGCGTTTTTTTGTGCCGAGAGATCGGCGGTTCCGTTGCCGATTTTTACCGTTTGGTCGGCGATGGAATAGCTCAGAGAAGCAGGCTCAATTTCAAAGGAAAGCGACACCGTGCCGGTGAAATTTCCTTGGCCGGTCACGGTAACGGCCGCAGTACCTGCATTGAGATTGTTCTGATAGGAAACCAGATAATCATCGTTTGTCAGCAGAGCATCCAAAACGGTTAAGGCAGGGGTTTGCTCCTTGCCGGTGTACACCGTGGAAGCCAGTGCGTCAAAAGCGGCAGCCGTCAAGGCTTTGGGCTGAATGCTGGTAAGAGCATCTTGAGCCGTTAAAGAGGCCGGAACAGTATAATTTGCGGCCCAGCTGTCTGCCAAAACAATATTGGTGATATTGACTGTGGAAGTACCGGCCGCAGCACTTGTCCAAGCAAAGTCACCCGTTGCAGTGGGGTTTTCCCCCTTGACAGCGCCTTCCAGCGTCAAAGTACCTTTTGCGGTGGTGGTTCCATCGAATACCTTTTCTTCCACGCTTGCTACGCGGACGGTCAGCTCCTTGCGGGCCACTTCAATAGAAGCGGTGCCTTTTACTTGTTCATACAAATTGGTATTTTCGGGCGTGAAAATCCAATTTGCTTGGAAGGTGCCGGCAGACGGCATAGCGTCAGGTGTTTCCCATGCGAAAGAACCAGGCACTTGTGCGCCTTCGCTGGTCAGCGTTCCGGTTAAGGTGATGGTGCTGAGAGGCTCGCCGTAAGTCAGCGTATCAGCGCTGAGGGCGGGCTGGCCGGAAGGCACTTTTTTCGATGTGCCCAGCAGGGTGACGGTAATCGTGTAATCTTCGTAGTTGACCGCGCCGGTTACCGGAACGGTGACGGTGTAAGAAGTGCCCTCTGCCACATCGGCGCTGCCTTCATAAGTCAGCTGTGTGCCGTTGACGGCCGGCTTGAGCACTTGTGAATCGGTCGTGGCGGGCGCACCATAGCTTGCACCTTTGGGCAATGCGGGCAAAACCGCGCTTCCGGGAACGCCGGCAACAATCAATCCGTTTGCTGTTTTCATGCCTTGATCTGCCTGTGCTTTTGCAATGGTAATTGCGGCATCAGCAGTCAGTGTGTTGTAGTTTTCCGCATTTTTGTCGGGAACAAAGGTGGCGGATGCCTGTTGAATGGTGGTTTCGGGCAAGTCGGCGGGAACATTCGTCCAGCGCCATGTGCCGGAAACAACGCTTCCGTCTTGTGTAGTGACGCCAGCTGACGCGGTAATGTTCAGCTCGTTCCACGTTACGCCGTACGTTCCTTTTGCCGTCAAGCTGCCCGTAAAGCGCAGGGCTTCTTTCTGGGTTTGGAAAGAAACGGTGGTCACGCCGCAAACATTTCCCACAGCATCCTGTGCAACGGCGTATACGACATAAGCGGTATTGGGAGCCAAGCCGTCCACGCTCAGCTCTACGGCATTCGTACCAACGCCGGCACTTTGGCCGCCGGTAAGAATGGCCTGTGCATCGGGAGCTGCCTGGGATGCAGGCTGCACCAAATAGTAAAGCGCTGCATTTTCACCCAAAGCGGCGCTAATCGTTGCAGCATTGGCGGAAACAGAGCCTTCCTTTACGCTCAGCTGCGCAATAGAGGGCGGCGTTTTATCCGTGGTTACGCTCTCACCGGCGCTGTTTTCGGCGGTATTGCCCACAGCGTCTTGCGCTGTTACCTTGACGGTCTGCGCTGCATACTCACGGTCAATCACAACACTGTAAGTATCGCCGCTCTTTTCCATGGGGTATACATCGCTGCCCACAGCTGCCTGTACAGTTTTTACACCGCTGGCGCTGTCAGTAACAGTAGCGGATACACGCACTTGATTTTTTGTGGCAATTCGGGCAGACAGCGGTGTGCCTGTGTCTGTGAGGGTTACATTGGAAATAACGGGGTTTGTGCGGTCAATTTTCACAGCAACTTGCTGGCTGCCCAGCTGATTTCCGCCGCTGTCTTTTAACGTGAACACAACATTGCCGTTCATTTCCTGTGAAACAGTAACTTTGCCGTTTCCGCTGGCATCCAGCGAAACCGCTTGCTCAGAAGCACTGGGCAGCTGGTAGAAGCACTGTACGCCGGAGGCAAAGTTTGCCACTTTTACGACGAGGGTGACATCCTCTTTTGTCCAATCGGATGCGTTGCTGGTAACAGAAAGTGTCGGTTTTTGGCCCACATATTCAGTGTCGCTCAGCACCGGATACACAAGCTGCAGATGCGGCTGGGGGATGTGGTCGGTAAAATCGGCGGACGGCTTCAAAAAGTAGGTATAAGAGATTGCGCCGCCGTCATCCCAAGTGACGTCCACGCCATACCATTTTCCGTCCTCCATCTGTACGGCATTCCACATGTGTGCTTCACCGTTTCCAGAACCGCTGATCAATGCGCAGGGAATGGAAAGGGCGTCGCAAAGCATTTTAAACGCGCGGGCATAGCCCTCGCACACCACCTTTTGGCCGGTAAACGTGCCGTACGGGGACCATGCATACAGCCAGTCGCTGTTCAGCGAGGGGTTTTGTTTCACTGCATCATAGTTGTAAGCTGTCAACCGGCACACTTCATCGTGCAGGGTTTTCAACTGGTCTTTTCGAGGAGCGCTTTTGTCCACTTTGGCTGCAATTTCAGCAATTTTCTGATCAACCGAGGAAATCTGGTCGTAGTAAGAGGGCTTTTTGAAATTGTAATAAGCGCCTGTAAAGGTAATGGTAATCGTGTCCCCAATTTGGCTGCCGCCGGGGTAAGAAACGAGTACGCCAGCGGAAAAACCGCCATTTAAAATCCAGGAATACATGGGGTAATCGTAGCAAACAGCATAGGCAGCCTTCTGCAAAGATTCAATCAGCGCACGATATTCCGGCACATTTTGATAATCAATCGTTGGCTTTCCACCACTGCCGGCGATTAAAACAGCCTGTGCCTGCACGGACAGCTTTACAGGGTTCTTTTGCGACTCTGCCGTCGTGATCACCGGATTGCTTACCACGTAGTCATAGGCCGCTTGCTCCAGCTCGCTCAGCTGGTCGCGATAGCTGCCCGTATAAACGCTGTTAGCATAGGAGGCAATCAGCGGTTCCTGCGCGGGGTCGAACGTGCTGGCAAAGACAGGTTCTGTCCAAATGGTGAAGCCTGCTTTGGAAGCGTCAGGGCTTTGCGGCTGAGTAGATACGTCCGGCGCTGTCACAGGCGGAACCTGCTCGGCAAATACCGAAACCGGCATAAGGCCAAGCACTAAAACCGCTGTGAGAAGGGCGCTGATCAGACGATGCCGCAGCAAATGTCTTCGATTCATGAAAATCCCCTTTCTTCTGGTTCACACAAATTAGTCTGCTTTATACGCCTAAAAAGAGTCTATGCAACAAGCCGTAAAACAAACGATACACTGTCATTATAGGTCTTATGGGAGGGCTTTTCAACTAAATTTGAAAAGTTCTTTCACATTTGTAAAAAAATAAAGCCTTTTTCGGGCTTTATTGCCTTGAAAGTACATTTTTTGGTACGCATATAAGCAAAAGCACCGCCGCAAAGGCAACACCTCTGCGGCGGTAAAACACAAATTAGAACTCCAGCTGCATCAAACGTGCAACAGCAAGCAGATAAATTTTAAGCGATTGCAGCATCAGTGCCTTGGGAACGCCTTCGTTTGCCCCGTGCATGGTGCCGACAAAGTCGGGGTAGTTTGCCTCGGGCTCTTCCATGCCGAAGCTGACCGCATTTTTAAAGTGACGGGCGTATGTTCCGCCGCCCATGGTAAAGGGCTTATCATTGCGGCCGGTCACTTCATTGAACGAGCGGATGCAGGCTTCAATCTCGGGGGAATCCGCACTGACGTAGAACGGCGGACGAGATCCGCCCGGCTCAAAGCCGGCGCCGCCTTCTTCGGCCAAAGCGCGGCAAGCGCTTGTCATTTCTTCCACGGTAATGCCGGTGGGGAAACGCACGTCAATCGACTGGCTCAGAACGCCGTCTTTCATTGTGATGACGCCGCCGATGCAGGTGAGCGGGGTGAAAATATCGTCGCTTGCCGCCATGCCGAAGGAAGAACCGTCGGTGGAAGCCATCAAGCGGCGCAGCATGGAAAGATAAGCGTTTTCCTGCTCCGTGCAAAGCTTGTTGTCGAGCAGATAGTTGGCTACCAGCGCAATCGCGTTCACCGTTCCGGCAGGCATCGAAGCGTGGCCGCCTTTGCCGTGTCCCGTCACGCGCACAACCCCATTGCCTTCGTCGGTGAGTGTAATGCCGTCGGTTTCTTTCAGGGCTGCGAAATCAGCACGCACAAGGGCATGTGCCAAATCGGGCACCACGTTATCAGCAACGCCGCCCTGAAAATCGACCAGATTGCCCTGCAAAGGTGCGCTCACAAAGTGGCCGCCAAAGCCGCCCTTTTCGCCGTGACCCACGGGGAATTCACCGTCCGGCGTAAAGCAGAAGGCGGGCATCGGGTAATGCTCCAAATAGTAGTCGATGTCCTCCATGCCGGTTTCCTCTGCGCCGCCCAGCAAAATGCGCAGCGTGTAGGGCAAAGGCTCGCCCGTTTCGTCGCACAGCTCGCGGAAAAATTTGGCGATATAGAGCGTCAAAAGCGCGGGGCCTTTATCGTCGGCTGTGCCGCGCCCCAGCACAAAACCTTCGCGCTCAGTCATGCAGAAGGGGTCGGTGTTCCAGCCGTTGCCCGCGGGCACAACATCTAAATGGGTGATGGTGGCAATTTGTTTTTCGCTTGTTCCGGGAACGTCTGCATAGGCAAGATAGCCTTCGCAGTCTTTGGTCACAAGCCCAAAGCGGCGTGCCATCTCCAGCGCGGCGTCCATCGCACGGCGTACTCCGAGGCCGAACGGTGCGCCCGGTGCGGCTTCCCCGCGCACGCTGTTAATATCAATCAAGGTTTTTAAATCGGTAAACAGCTGCGCCTCGTTGTCCGCAATAAAGCGGTCGATGCGCGTGAGCAATTCTTGTTCAGTCATGGTGAAAAACTCCTTGCATTTTGATTTTCTTTTATTATAGTATAAGGTATGATTTTTGTTTCGCAAGCCAAAAGGAGAACGATTTTGAAAAAAACAACAAAAAATATCATCTTCGCCGCCGTCATTCTTGCACTTGCCGGAGGGCTGTGGCTGATGCGCCTTGGTGCACAGCCGGGAAAAAGCGCTTTGGTAGAGGTAATCGGCGGAGAAACGCAGACCATTTCTTTAGAAACAGACGGCATTTATCACATTGAGGACGCACAGCTCCCCGTAACGCTGGAAGTCAAAGACGGTAAAATCCGCTTTATCGACAGCCAATGCCCCGACCACCTTTGTGAAGGATTTGGATGGGTTCAGACAGAGTATGACAGCGCTGTTTGTGTGCCTGCGGGCGTATCGGTGCGCGTGAAAGCACAATAGGACTTTTGTCAGTCGTTTACGATGCCGTATCCCATGCCGCGCAGAATGTTCAGCGCGTTTTCATGCTGCTCTTGGCTCATCGCGGCGCATAAATCGGCTAAAATGTTGACGGGTGTTTCTAAAAACGCCGAGTGAAGCATGATGGCGTTAGAAATCACGCAAATATCTGTAACAACGCCGCAAATATCAATTTGCTGCGGTGTGCCGCCGCACAGCGTCATGGCTGCGCCGGGCAGGGAAGCCGAACCGAACGCGCCCTTTTCCACCAGCATCACATTGTCATGGATGCCATCCATATAGGTGCGCAGAGCGCCGTGCAGCTGCCACCCCTCGGTGCCGCGAACGCAATGAGCAACAGGCAAAAATTGGCCTTCGCGTGTTTCGCCGTAAGTATCGGGGTGCGTGTCGAGCGTGAAAATCACCGCGCCGCCCTCGGCTAAGTGCTGCGATACACGCGCGGCAATGGCCTGTTCCAATGGCTGCGCCAAAGGGTTGGCCAGTGCGCCGGTGACAAAATCGGTTTGATAATCCACAACAACAAGCAGTTTTTTCATTTGCCGGCCCCCTTTTCTGTTTCCAGATAATTGACAAATTTAACTTCTTTTCCCTCGTCGATGTAAACGCGCTGCACACGCCGCCCAATATCGCACAGCACCTCATAATTGATGGTGTTTTCTGCTTTGGCAATTTCGCACACGCTCATGGCGGGTGCATCGCCAAAAATCGTGGCAATGTCCCCGGCGGCAGCTTCAGGAATCTCGGTGACGTCCACCATCATTTGATCCATGCACACACGCCCCGTCACACGCGCAGGCTTGCCGTGCAGCGAAACCACGCCGCAGTTAGACAGTACCCGTGGGTAGCCGTCGGCATAGCCGATGGTCAGTGTGGCAAGGCGCATGGGCTTTTCAGCTTGAAAGGTACAGCCGTAGCTGATGAAGTCGCCCGGCGAAACCCATTTTACCATGGACACTACCGCCTTGAGCTGCATCACAGGGCGCAGCCCCTCCAACCGAACATCCTCCGAGGGGTTTTCTCCATATAAAATAATGCCGGGGCGAACAAGGTCGCCGTGGTAATCGGGCAGGGAAATCGTTCCCGCAGAATTGCAGCAATGGCAAACCTCCAGCGCGCAGCCGCGCGCTCGAAGCGTGTCGGCTGTCTTTTTGAAAAGGGTGTATTGTGCAGCGGTGTAGGCTTTATCCTGCGGCGCGTTGGAATCTGCGGCGGCAAAATGGGTGAACAGCCCGCGCACACGCAAGCCCGGCAGAGAGCAAACCTGCTCCATTTCAGAGATTGCCGTTTCAAAATCGTCAATCACCGAAAAACCGATGCGTCCCATGCCGGTGTCGGCCTTTAAATGAATGTCTACTGTTACCCCGGCCTGTACCGCCTGGGCCGAAAGCTCGGCGGCATAAGCCGCGGAAAATACCGTTTGAGTAATGTGGTGCTGTGCCAATGCGGCAGCGTTTTCGCAGCCGGTGTATCCTAAAATCAAAAGCGGTGCGCGCAGCCCCGTGCGGCGCAGTCGAACGGCTTCTTCAAAGCCGGACACGGCAAAGGCTTTTGCGCCCTCCTGTTCTAATAAGGAAGCCACCGCCCAATCGCCGTGGCCGTAGGCATCCGCTTTCACGACACCCATGATGTCGGCATTGGGCGTCAGACTTTTAATCAGGTGAAAATTGTGGCGCAGGGCGCTGAGATCTACCTGCGCCCAGCAGCGGCGCTCAAATTTCATACGAGTTTCCCCCTAGCAGCGGCAGAAGCGTTCTGCCGCTTGTTCTTTCGCGTACTTTTCAGTATAAACTTTTTTTATGAATTCGTAAACGGATTTTTGACAAAAGCTGCAAAAAGCGAACGGGTGTGTCAAAAACCTGCCTAAAGCTGTAAAAAATGACAAAAAAAGATTCAGTACGTCGGAACAATGCACAACAAAAATAAAAATCGCACCGGAGAAAACGAGAGAAAATAAGAGAAAACAAGAGTAAATGGAAGGTAGCGAAATCTAAATTAAAAAAACAGGAAAAAGGTGTTGACTTGCAAAAGGTTTTTGAGTATAATCTTACTTGCGCCTGAAATTCAGGAACGAATATCGTTTAAGCATAGAACCAATTTAGGAGGAAAACACCATGAGCACCACACTTGCAAAAGCTGGTAAAGTAGAGCGCAAATGGTACGTCATCGACGCTGCAGGCAAGCCCCTGGGCCGCGTTGCTGCTGCCGCTGCTGTTCTGCTGCGCGGTAAGAACAAGGTTACCTTTACGCCGAATGTTGACTGCGGCGATCACGTTGTCATCATCAACTGCGACAAGGCCGTTTTGACCGGCAACAAGCTGATCAATAAGTACTACTATCATCACAGCGGCTGGATCGGCGGCATGAAGGCCGTTCAGTACAAAACCTTGATGGCCGAGAAGTCCGACAAGGCAATGATGCTGGCTGTGAAGGGTATGCTGCCCTCCAATACGCTGGGTGCTGCTGCTTTGAAGCGCCTGCGCACTTACAAGGGTGCTGAGCACAAGAACGTGGCTCAGAAGCCCGAAGCTTACACACTGTAATAGGAGGCACCGGAAATGTACGAGACGAAACCTTATTTCTACGGCACTGGCCGTCGTAAAAATTCTGTTGCCCGCGTTCGCGTGTACGCCGGCACCGGCAAAATCACCATCAATGACCGTGACATCGACGATTACTTCGGTTTGGAAACCTTGAAGCTGATCGTTCGTCAGCCCCTGACCCTGAACGAGCTGGAAGGCAAGTTCGACATCGTTGTTCGCGTAAACGGCGGCGGTGTGTCCGGCCAGGCTGGCGCTATCCGCCACGGCTTGTCCCGCGCTTTGCTCGTCTACGATGAGGCTCTGCGTCCCGCCCTCAAGAAGGCTGGCTTCCTCACTCGTGACCCGCGCATGAAAGAGCGTAAGAAATACGGCCTCAAGGCTGCCCGTCGCGCTCCGCAGTTCA
>ERZ1643251.523-NODE-523-length-54130-cov-23.396172_pt1 | contig 54130 bp, 58 predicted proteins | sample MGYA00579261_ERZ1643251 | MGnify/ENA primary metagenome ERZ1643251 (study PRJEB29033, sample SAMEA4952267) | chicken gut metagenome | biome: Broiler Chicken; feature: Gastrointestinal Tract; material: Caecum | place: Ireland | collected 2018 | study: Broiler...
TCCTTCTGGTGCTTTTCGTGTTTCTCATTGTTTAATTTACAAGGTACAAACCGCTTCATCAGCGGGTTTTTATTGTACCACGCGGTTTTCAACTTGTCAACACCTTTTTCAACTTTTTTCGAAGCTGTTTGGCGTTGTTTTGTTTCGTCCGGGGCACGTTTAGATACTATACCAGCTCTTCTCTCATTTGTCAACACCTTTTTTCAACTTTTTTATCGTTTGCTTTTCCCGCCCTCCTGTGGTATCGTAGGTTTGCTATATCTACTATATAATGTAAGAGCGGAGGTATCCCTATGCCCATTCGTATTCCCGACTCCCTGCCTGCTACCAGTGTATTGGAGGGCGAGAATATCTTCGTGATGACAGAGCACCGTGCTCTCCACCAAGACATCCGACCTTTGAATCTTTTGATTCTGAATCTTATGCCCACGAAGATCGTCACCGAGACGCAGCTGCTGCGCAAGCTGTCCAACACTCCCTTACAGATCAATGTACAGCTGCTCAAGACCAGCAGCCACGTCTCTCAGAATACCGACAGCCATCACCTGGACTCCTTCTATACCACCTTCGATCAAATCCGTAACAACCGCTATGACGGTATGATCATCACCGGAGCCCCGGTGGAGAACCTGGACTTCGAAGAAGTGGACTACTGGGAGGAGCTGTGTCAGATCATGGAGTGGACTCGCACCCATGTGCACTCCACCTTCCACATCTGCTGGGGCGCTCAGGCCGGGCTGTACTATCACTACCATATTCAAAAGCACACCTTGCCCCACAAGCTGTTTGGCATCTACCAGCACCAGATTATCCGCAAGCAGTCCCCTCTGTTCCGAGGCTTTGACGACCGCTTCTATGCCCCCCACTCCCGATACACCGAGGTGCACCTGGAGGACCTCCAGGCCATCCCCGAGCTGGAGCTGCTGGCGGTATCCGACGAGGCGGGGGTCTTCGGCGTGAAGAGCATGGACAACCGCCGCTTCTTCATCTTCGCCCACCCGGAGTACGATGAGGACACCCTGGCCCGGGAATACTTCCGGGATGTGGACCGTGGCCTGGACATCGCCGTCCCCGCCCACTACTTCCCCCAGGACGACCCCAGCCAAGCCCCCATTGTCAACTGGCGGTCCGCCGGACAGCTGCTGTACACCAACTGGCTGAACTACTACGTCTATCAAACCACCCCCTACGACTTACGGGAGATTTCCAATGAAGATTGATTTTGAAGCGGTGCGCAACAACCCCGAAATCCGCACCTATATCACCCAGGCCGACGCCTCTCTGGTGGCTCTGGGCTACACCGAGCACTCCTTTGCCCACGTCACCAAGTGCGCCATGACCGCCGCCCAGCTGTTACAGGACCTGGGCTACGATGAGCGGCACATTGAGCTGGCCAAGATCGCCGGGTTCATGCACGACATTGGCAACGTCATCAACCGAGTGGACCACGCCCAGAGCGGTGCTGTCATGGCCTTCCGCATTCTGGACAAGATGGGCATGGAGCCTGCCGACGTGGCGGTGGTGATCACCGCCATCGGCAACCACGACGAGCACACCGCTTATCCGGTCAACGCCGTGGCCGCCGCCCTCATTCTGGCGGACAAGAGCGACGTGCGCCGCAGCCGGGTGCGCAACCAGGACACCATCAACTTTGACATCCACGACCGGGTCAACTACGCCGTGGAGAACTCCGACCTAACCCTGGATTCTCAGGCCAAGACCCTGACTCTGTCCATCACCATTGATACGGAGATCTGTGCGGTGATGGACTACTTCGAGATCTTCCTCTCCCGCATGCTCCTGTGCCGCAAGGCCGCCGAGTTCTTCTCTCTGAAATTCCAGTTGGTTATCAACGGTTCTAAGGTGTTGTAATATGCTGCATGTCACCAATCTCCGTCTGCCCATCGACGCAGACCAGACAACCTTATATAAGAAATTGGCCAAGCACCTGGGGGTGTCGGTGAAGGACCTGTCCCAGGTGGTGCTCACCCGCCAGTCCATTGACGCGAGGAAAAAGCAGGACGTGCACTACGTCTGCTCGGTACGGGTACAGGTGGCCAACCAGCAGGCGGTGTTAAAGCGTCATCCCAAGGGGGTAACCCTGTGGGAAGAGAAGCCCTACACCCTGCCGCCCCTGGGCCGCACCTCCTCCCTCCCCCCGGTGGTGGTGGGCACTGGCCCCGCCGGACTGTTTGCCGCCCTGACCCTGGCCCGGGCTGGATTGAAACCTATCGTGCTGGAGCGTGGCGGCGACGTGGACCAGCGCACCCAGGCGGTGGAGGCGTACTGGTCCACCGGGAAGCTGGACTCCCGCTCCAACGTACAGTTTGGCGAGGGAGGCGCTGGCACCTTCTCCGACGGCAAGCTCACCACCGGCATCAACGACCCCCGCATCGCCCATGTGTTCCGCACCTTTGTGGAGCACGGGGCCCCGGAGGACATTCAGTGGTCCCACAAGCCTCACATCGGCACCGACATTCTCCGCTTGGTGGTGAAATCCATGCGAGAGGAGCTGATTTCCCTGGGCGCTGAAGTGCGCTTTGGCCATCAGCTCACCGGGCTGCACATTCAGGACGGCGCCATCACCGCCGTGGAGATCACCCACGACAGTGAGGTCTACACCCTCCCCTGCGACACCCTGGTACTGGCTCCCGGCCACTCCGCCCGGGACACCTTCGCCATGCTCCTAGACAGCGGGCTGGCCATGGAGCAGAAGAACTTCGCCATCGGGGTACGCATTGAACACAAGCAGGAGGCGGTGAGTCAGGCCCAGTTCGGCCCCAGCTGGGACAAGCTGCCTGCTGCCGACTACAAGCTGTCCTGTCACCTGCCCAATGGCCGCTCCGCCTTTACCTTCTGCGTCTGCCCCGGCGGACAGGTGGTGGCCTCCGCCAGCCAAGACGGGCAAGTGGTCACCAACGGCATGTCCCTGCGGGCCCGGGACCAGGAGAACATCAACGGCGGTTTCCTGGTGGGCGTGGGCCCCGACGACTTCCCCGGGGACGACCCCCTGGCCGGGGTACGATTCCAAGAACAGTGGGAAGAGGCCGCCTGGGCCTACGGTGGCGGCAATCCCATGGCTCCCGCCCAGACCGTGGGGGATTTCCTGGCCGGACAGCCCTCCTCTGGGCCCCGCTCCATTCTCCCCTCCTATCGGCCCGGGGTGGTATGGGGCAGCTTGGAGGGCGCGCTCCCCGACTATGTACTGGACACCCTGCGCCAAGCCCTCCCCCTCTTTGACCGAAAGCTCAAGGGCTTTGCCACCCCTGAGGCGGTTCTCACCGGCGTGGAGACCCGCTCCTCCTCCCCGGTACGCATGGTCCGAGGCGAGGATTACCAGTCCATCTCCGTCCGGGGCATCTACCCCTGCGGCGAGGGGGCCGGGTACGCCGGAGGCATCACCTCCGCCGCCGTGGACGCCATCAAAGTGGCGGAAGAAATTATTCAAAAAATTTTTTGAGGCACACGCAATAATTCTGTCCTCTCCTGCGTTATATAGATGAACAGAGGTGAAACCATGATATTATTCACATCGGCTCTGCCCGTTGAGCGCTCCGGGCACGACAGCCACCAGCTGGATGATCTCATCACACGGATGGCCCTGGGAGACAAAGAGGCCCTGGCCAGCCTCTACCAAACCACCAAGGCCGCCGTATACGGTTTTGCTCTGTCGGTACTGAAAGACGTGGACCATGCAGAGGACATTACCCAGGACACCTTTATCCAACTCTATCACAGCGCCGGGTCCTACCGCTCTCAGGGGAAACCCATGGCCTGGATCATCACCATCACCCGTAACCTAGCCCTGTCCCGGCTCCGGGAGCAGTCCCACACCCTCCCCCTGGAGGAGGCACATCTGGCCCGACTCTCCCACAATCCCATGGTGGACCAGGACGACCTGCTCACCTTAGACTCCCTGCTCTCCCTTCTGGACGACCAGGAGCGGCAAATCGTCACCCTTCACGCCCTCACAGGGCTCAAGCACCGGGAGATCGCCCAGCTGTTGTCCCTGCCCTTACCCACAGTTCTTTCCAAGTACCATCGTTCCATTAAAAAGCTTAACGCCGCATGGAAGGAGGCAGACTGAGATGACCCACGAGGAAATTCACAAGCGAATTCAACAGGCGGCCACCCACGCTGCCCCCGATCAGTTGGATGCCATCCTTTCCGCCTGCGAGGAACAGAAAGGAACTGTGATCTCTATGAAAAACAATTCTAATAAGCGCCGCTGGATCGCCCCCCTCTCCGCCGCAGCCGCCCTGGCCATTGTGGCCGGCAGCATCTTCGGCATCTCCCGTTTCCAACAGGCAAGTGCCGCCGACTCGGTGGTGACCCTGGACATCAACCCCAGCATCGCCCTGTCCGTCAACAACAAGGAGACTGTCACCACCGCCACCCCTCTCAACGACGACGCCAAGGACATCATGGGCGGCATGGAGCTGGAGGGCATCAACCTGGAGACCGCCGTCAACGCCATCATCGGCGCCTGCCTCCAAAAGGGGTATCTGGACGAGCTGGAGAACGCCATTCTGGTATCGGTGGAGAACGCCGACGCCGACACCGCCACCCAGCTCCAGAACGAGCTCACCACCACCATCTCCGGCGCCTTCCAGTCCGGGGCCATCCTCACCCAGACCGTCACTGTGGACGATGACCTGGCCCAGCTGGCCCAGCAGTACAACATCTCCGCCGGAAAGGCCAGCCTCATCCAGGAGGTCATTGCCCAGGACAGTACCCTCACCTTTGAGTCTCTGGCTCCCCTGTCCATGAGCGAGATCTCCCTCATTGCCTCCTCCCGCAACCTGACCACCACCGGGGTCTCCCAGACCGGTTCCACCAGCGATCAGGCCTACATCGGCCAGGACGCCGCCTTGCAGGCCGCCTGTGACCACGCCGGCATCGCCACCAGCGACGTGCAGGGACTGAGCACCGAATTTGGTTGGTCCAAGGGCGTCATGGTGTACGAGCTGGACTTTTGCAGCGGCGGCACCGAGTATGAGTACGACATCAACGCCACGGACGGCAGTGTGGTGAAGAACGAGCAGGAGCCCTGCGACCACACCTGGCACACCAGTTCCGGTAACTCCGGCGCTCAGGGCAATACCACCTTCATCGGCGAGTCTGCCGCCACCGCCGCCGCTCTGACCCACGCCAAGGTGGACCAGAGCGCCGCCCAGTCCCTCACCGTGAAGCTGGACGAGGACGACGGCGTGACCTACTACGAAATTGAGTTCTGCTCTGCCGGAGTGGAGTACGACTACGAGATCAACGCCACCACGGGCGACGTGGTAAAGTTCGAGCAGGACACCTGCGACCACTACGCCCACCGCACCGGTTCCAACAACTCCACCAACCAGAATCAGAACCAAAACCAAGGAACCTCCACCGGGTCCTACATTGGCTATGACGCCGCCCTCCAGGCCGCTTGCAAGCACGCTGGAGTGGACGCCTCTCAGGTCTCCCGGCTGGAGAACGAGCTGGACCACGACGACGGCGTGGCCCGCTACGAGATTTCCTTCCACGTGGGCAACATGGAGTATGAGTACGAAATCAACGCCACCAACGGCCAAGTTCTGAAATACGAGTCTGAGCGGGACGACTGACGTGGCGCACACCCCTATGACCCGGCACGGAATTCTTTCTGTGCCGGGTCCTTGCTTTTCCCCGCCCATTTGGCTATACTGTCACCCAAAGGAGGAATTACTGTGCTCCATCGTCACCCCAACTATTATCCCGGTTTCCGCTGCCTGGGCGGCGCCTGTCCCGACACTTGCTGCCGGGACTGGGACATTGTCCTGGATGAGGAGACCCTCTCCGACTACCAACACGCCCCTGCTTCCCTGGCCCAGCGTCTCCAAGAGAGCCTCACCACCGACGAGGAAGGAGACACCTGCTTCCGCCTGGACCGTCGGGGCTTTTGCACCATGCTCACCCCGGACGGGCTGTGCGCCATTCAAAAGGAGTGGGGGGAGTCCCATCTGTGCGACCACTGCGCCGCCTATCCCCGGTTCATTGAGGAGTACGGCAACCTCACCGAGGCCTCCCTGGCTATATCCTGCCCCGAGGTGGCCCGGCTGCTGCTGGAAAGCCCCGCGTTCCAGGTGGAGGAGGTGGATGACGGCCACCCGGACCAGCCCTTCCCCGACATTCCGCCCCAGCTGCTCGCCGGACTGGAGACCACCCGGCAAGCGGTCCTGGACGGGATGGAGGAACCGCAATACACCCTCTGGGAACGCCTACAAGGGGTGCTGTATTTGGCAGACACGCTACAGGACTCCATCGACAGCGAGGACTACCCAGCCATGGCCCAGGCCGTCCTCTCCATCCGCCCCCTCTCCTCCACCGGGAACGGGAAAGAATTCGCCCAGACCCTGTGTCGGTTCTTCTCCTCCCTGGAGCCCCTGCGTCCCACCTGGCCCCAGCGTCTGAGCCAGTGCTTCCAGCTGCTAGAGGGTCTGACCGAGGCAGAGTACCAGAACCTATGCCGCCGCTTCGAGGGCCAGTTCCCCCAGTGGCAGCGCCACCTCACCAACGTGGCGGAGTATCTTCTCTTCCGCCACTGGCATAAAACCGTCAACGATGACCAACTCTATGGACGGGCGGCCTTTGTCTCGTGCAGCACGATTCTACTCTACCATCTGTTCCTCACCCAGTGGGCAGAGCGAGAAGCCCTCAGCCAGGCGGAGGAAATTGCCCTCTGCTGCGCCTTCAGCCGGGAGGTGGAGCACATGGAGGAAAATCTGAACCTGGCCATGGACACCTGCTCCGCCCTGTCCCCCGACACCATCCACTTCCCCCAATGTTAAAAGGAGTTCAACACCCCATGGATATTTCCACCCTGGTTTCCAATCAACACGCCCACTTCCGCTCTGGCGCCACCCTGCCCGTAGTCGCCCGTCTGGACGCTCTGGACCGTCTGCGCCGCAATATCCTGGCCATGCAGCCGGACATTGAGGCGGCCCTCCAGACGGATTTGGGCAAGCACCCCTACGAGAGTTATTTCTGTGAGATCGGCCAGGTGCTGGAAGAGCTGTCCTATCTCCGCTCCCACCTGCGCCGCTGGGCCAAGCCCCGGACAGTCCACACTCCCATGACCCTGTTCCCCGCCAAGAGCCGCCGCTACCCCCAGCCCTATGGGGTGGTGTTGGTGATGTCCCCCTGGAACTACCCCTTTATGCTGTCTCTGACCCCGGTGCTGGGGGCCATCGCCGCAGGCAACTGCGTCATCCTCAAGCCCTCCGCCTATGCCCCCGCCACCTCCCAGGTACTCGCCCAACTCATCGCCGCCACCTTTGACCCCCAGTATGTGACCGTGGTGGAGGGGGGCCGGGCAGAGAACTCCGCCCTTCTGGATCAGCGTGTGGACTACATCTTCTTCACAGGCGGGGTCACCGTGGGCAAAGAGGTGATGCGCCGGGCCGCCCAGAACCTCATCCCCGTGACCCTGGAGTTGGGCGGCAAAAGTCCCTGCATTGTGGATGAGACCGCCGACCTGGCTCTGGCCGCCAAGCGCATCGTATTCGGAAAATTCCTCAACGCCGGACAGACCTGTGTGGCCCCGGACTATGTGCTGGTACAGCAGACGGTGAAAGACCAGCTGGTGGAACAGCTGAAAAAAGCTCTCCACGATGCTCTGGGGGACGACCCTCTGTCCAACCCCGAGTACGGCAAGATCGTCAACGACAAGCACTACCGCCGCATTCTGGGTCTGCTGGAGGGCCAGACCATCCTCTTGGGCGGACAGGCCCGGGACGGCAAGATCGCCCCCACCCTGCTGGACCAGGTAGACCCCCAGTCCCCGGTGATGCAGGAGGAGATTTTCGGCCCCGTCCTCCCCATTCTCTCCTACGCCACGCCCCAGGAGGTGGTGGACTTTGTCTCCAGCCGGGAGAAGCCCCTGGCCCTGTACCTTTTCTCACGAAGCCGGGCGATGCAGGAGTTGGTGACCTCTCGTCTATCCTTCGGCGGCGGATGCTTCAACGACACCATTTTGCACCTGGCCACCCCCTACCTGCCCTTCGGCGGGGTGGGCCACAGCGGCATGGGCGCCTACCACGGCAAGGCCAGCTTCGACACCTTCACCCATTACAAGAGCATCCTGGTGGGTGGCCAGCAGGTGGACGTGCCTCTGCGCTACCACCCCTACACCCCCTCCAAGTTCAACCTCTTGAAATGGTTCCTGAAATGACAAAGAGCTGCGGCGCAAATTGCGCCGCAGCTCTTTTACTTCATGTAATGGATTGCCATGGGAAATGCGGTGATGAACCAGGGGGCAAACCGGGCGGGGTCTTGGATGAGGAGGGAGAGAATCTCCTCCTTGGTGTACCACCGAGTCTCCATAATTTCCTCCGGATTGGGGGTCACCGGTCCGGAATAGGTCCCCACAAACACATGGTCATACTCATACTCGTACAGGTCCGGGGCGAACTGATGACGGTAGACGAAACTGCCCACCTCCCGGCAGGGACAGGACACCCCCAGCTCATCCATGAGCCTGCGCTGCACCGCCACCTCCAGCGTCTCCCCGTCTCGGGGATGGGAACAGCAGGAGTTGGCCCACAGCCCACCCGAGTGGTACTTGTGGAGGGCCCGGCGCTGGAGGAGCACCCGCTCCCCGTCATACAAAAAGATGGAGAACGCCCGGTGGAGCAGCCCCCTCCGGTGGCACTCCTCCTTCCCCATGGTACCCACCGGCACGTCCAGGGGGTCTACACAAATCAGCAGGTCTTCCATATCACTGGCCTCCCATCTTCTTGTACGCCTCCGCCGCCTGTTGGGCAGCCTGGGCACAGTTGTCCATCATCTCTTTAATTTGCGCCTGGCTGGCGTGGTCCAGATGCAGCCCGGCACAGATGCACACCGTCTCGTTGGTGGCCAGGCATAGCTGCTTTGCCACCGTCTGGGCGGCATACACATCCTTGTGTCCGGGGCCGCAGATGGTGCTGAGGTCCGCCGTGAGCCCCTCTCCCGAAGACTTGGGCCGAGGCACGGCGTAGGCCACGCCCCCCACATGGGCCACACCCCCGGTGAGAAAGCCGCACAGGCCCCGCCCCTGGGTGGTGGAGAGGGTGAGACGGACGGCACAGGGGGCGCTGCCCACCTTCACCTTCAAATCCATGCCCCTCACCCCTTCCACGGCTGGAACCGATCATAGTCCAGGTCAAACTGCATGAGAATTTTTCCTATGATGTGGTCCACTTGGTCCTGGGCGGTGGGGTAGTCGCTGTAAAAGGTGAGCATGGGCGGAATGATCACATACCCCGCCTCACAGGCGGTGAGCAGGTTGCGGCAGTGGATGCGGTTGAGAGGCATCTCCCGGGGCACCACCACCACCCGGCGGTTCTCTTTCAGGCACACGTCCGCCGCCCGCACAATGAGGTCCTCGTCATAGGCGTTGGCCAGCCCCGAGAGGGTCTTCATGCTGCACGGGAGAATGATCATCCCGTCGGTGCGGTAGGAACCGCTGGAAATGGCGGCTGCCAGATTGTCCACGTCATAGGTGTAGTCCGCCAGCTTCTTCAGCTCTTCCAAGTCTATGGAGGTCTCCCGCTGGAAGATCACCTCTGCTCCTCGACTGATGACCAGGTGGGTCTCCACCTGGGGCATGTGGTGGAGCACCTCCAACAGTCTGGCCCCCATCTGCACCCCCGTGGCGCCGCTGATTGCTACAATAAGCCGTTTCATGTCTGTGTCTCGTCCTTTCATGGTTCCTGGGCCAGTATGCCCTGCTGCGCAAAGAACTCATAGAGATGCTCCGCCCCGGCAGACAGGTGGGCGTGCTTGAGCCGCACCACGGCGAAATCCAGCTTGCCGTGGTCCAGCAGGGGAATGAGCTTGCCCTGGTTGTCCTCGGTGATGTTCACCTGCACCCGCTCCATGGCCACCTGATAGGAGGTCAGCCGCTCTAGCAGGCGGTATCCCTGCTCCAGAGGCAAAATTCCCATGGAGATGGTCTTCTTGGCGCTGCTGTACTGCTCCATGTCCTGGAGCATGGCCTTTTAGGTATTGTTGAGCTTTCTGGCATATTCCAGAAATGCAGTGCCGCCTGGGGTGAGGGCAATTTTGTTGTTGGTGCGGTCGAACAGCTGGACGTTGAGTTCGGATTCCAGGGACTTGATCTGTTTGGAGAGGGAGGACTGGGAGATAAACGTCTCGCTGGCCGCCGCAGAAAACCCGCCCCAATTCACGATGTCCAGAAAGTGTTGGGTCTGTGCCATGGTCATGTCCATTCCCCCTTGTTTTCACTCTTATCTTATGGATTTTACTACGTCCGACACCAATCATGCAACTCCCCACCCCCAAAAATTCTCCATCGTTTTTGGGAATAGGCGCACCACCTTTGTGAATTGCCCCCCAAAGTTTACGGGGTGTATACTTTACGATAAGGTATGCTCTGCCAGACAGAGCCCCACAATGTCTAGAAAAGAGTGTGATTCACATGGCAAACATCAACGATTTGCGTTCTGCGCTGGAGCTGCTCCAAACCATAGACGAGCAGTATGTGGAGACCGACGTGGAAGTGGACCCCAACGCCGAGCTCTCCGGCGTGTATCGCTATGTCGGCGCCGGCGGCACCGTCTCCCGCCCCACCCGGGAAGGCCCCGCCATGGTGTTCAACAACGTGAAGGGTCACCCCGACGCCCGAGTGGCCATCGGCGTGCTGGCCAGCCGCAAGCGGGTGGGCTATCTGCTGGGTGAAAAGCCGGAAAACCTGGGCAAGCTGCTCAACCGGGCTGTGTCCAACCCCATCCCCCCTGTGGTGGTGGATGCCTCCAAGGCCCAGTGCCAGGAGGTGGTACACTATGCCACCGAGGAGGGCTTTGATATCCGCAAGCTCATCCCCGCCCCCACCAACACCGAGGAGGACGCCGGCCCCTACATCACCATGGGCCTGTGCTATGCCTCTGACCCGGAGACCCACGAGTCTGACATCACCATCCACCGCCTATGCCTGCAGAGCAAGGACGAGATCTCCATGTACTTCGTCCCCGGCGCCCGCCACCTGGGGGTGTTCCGGGAGAAGGCAGAGGCCATGGGCAAGCCCCTGCCCATCTCCATCAGCGTGGGCGTGGACCCCGCCATTGAGATTGCCGCCTGCTTCGAGCCCCCTACGACTCCCCTGGGCTACAACGAGCTGGGCGCCGCTGGCGGCATTCGTGGCCAGGCCGTGGAGCTGGTTCCCTGCCTGACCATTGACGAGAAGTGCATTGCCAACGCCGAGTATGTCATTGAAGGCGAGCTCATCCCCATCCCCGGCGTGCGCTGCCATCCCCTGGACCCCTCCAACGATCCCACCATCTCTCCCTCCATCCGGGACCACGGTATCGCCTGCAAGGCCATTTTCGACTGCACCGTCCCCTTCGATCAGAAGCACCGCTTCCAGCGCTCCAAGTTCAAGGAGCTGGACCCCAAAAAGTGGGTGCCTGATCTGTTCTAACCTGCGCTTCCATCTAGAAAGGAGAGAGAACCTATGCCAATTGGCGTGATGATCAACGCCCTGTCCGTGGTGGTGGGCGGCCTTGTGGGGGCCGTGGCCGGAGGGCTTTTGAAAGACGACTTCAAAGCCTGCGGCGGCTTCATCATGCTGGCCACCGGCTTCCGTATGATCAAGGTGAAGATGTTCCCCATCGCCGATATGGTGCCCGCCATGATCTTGGTCATGCCCATATCCGCCCTCTGGGTCAACTACATCATGCCCCTGGTCTCTTAAGCCAGGATCGCAACGGGCCGCAGAACACCATGTCCTGCGGCCCGTTCCCTTTTGATAGAAAAACAGCGAGGTCGAGAAACCCCTTCGGGATTTCCTGACCTCGCTGTTTTTGACGCTTGTGTCGCCTCAATCTCAGAGCTCCACGCTGCCGGTCTCGGTGTCGTTGACCACATAGTAAGCCAGACCCTCTTCGGGCTTGACGTACACGCAGAACTTCTTCATGGAGGTAGCCTTGTTGCCCTGGGCCAGGTAATCTTCCTTGGCCTTCTTCACAACCTCAGCCATGTCCCACTCCTTGCCGGCAAACTGCACGTAAGCCAGCTCCACCTTCTTGGGGGCGGCGGTACGGGTGGTCTTCTTCACAGGCTGCTCCACAACCTTCTTCTCCAAAGAGGCTTCAACCTTGGGCTCGGTCACGGTCTTCTTCTGAGCCGCTGTCACTCTCGCCATCTTAATTTCCTCCTTTCACTTCATCTATCCAAGTGAATGTAACAGACTTGCTTTTGCAAATCTTGGTTTATTCTACTCCCCTTTCCCATGGTTTGCAAGGCATACGCACCATTTCTTCCCTTTTGAACAGGAGTACGCAGACATATATTCCATGATTAGGAAGTATTCCACAAAAGAAAAAGGACACACGTCCAACGTGTGTCCTTTTGGTGCGCGAGGCGGGAGTCGAACCCGCACGCCCTTGCGAGCACTGGCACCTGAAGCCAGCGAGTCTACCAATTCCACCACTCGCGCAAGTGGCTTGGTTGCCTCAGCAACGGAAGTAATAATACCACGGAAGTGAGCAGCTGTCAACACCTTTTTTCAATTTTTTCTCTCCTCCCTTGGCTGTCTTGAGAAAGCGGGCATGGTGTGGTAAACTGATGGATAAATCAGAGGAGGGACGAGAATGGCAGACTCCAATATCACAAAGCGCGCCTTGGCAACAGCCCTGCGGGCACTTATGGCAGAGCTGCCATTTGAAAAGATCAACGTCTCTCACATCTGTGAGCGCTGTCAGATGAACCGCAAGAGCTTCTACTACCACTTCAAAGACAAGTACGATCTGGTGAACTGGATTTTCGACACGGAGTTTATCGCCCTGATTCAGGGTGCCCACCCAGACGACACCTACCAGGAGCACTGGTCCTTCATCCAGCGTGCCTGCGAATATTTCTACCAAAATCATGACTTCTACCGCAAGGCTCTACAAGTCCAGGGGCAAAACTCCTTCCGTGATCACTTTCGGGAGTATATCCGCCCCCTCACGACGGACCGTCTGGAGCACCTGCTGGACTCAGACCAAATTGACGAGTTTGCCATCAACTTTTTTGCCGATGGAGTCATCTGCGCCATGGAGCGCTGGCTGCTGACCAAGGACTGCATGCCCCCTGAGGAATTTGTGGCTAAAAACCGGACGTTCATCGAACAGATCGCCGCCTCCATCTGCCGGGAAGTGGAGGCAGCCAAACAAAACTAGCCCGCCCCTTTTCAGCACACCTGATAGGCCGTACCGCAGCAGATGCGGTACGGCCTTTTTCATATCTCTCCCCCAGGCCAAGCCCGCTCCAAGACCTGGGACAGCCCGTCCGTGCAATTAGCACATAGACAAGACTCCTTCCGAGAATGCCGGCTAGTTCCTATGGTAGACACCTCCATGCTGTGCTTCAATGCACACTTGACCCTCACTGTCCCAGAAGGTAACACTTTGGGGAAAGTGTCCGAATTTTCGACGGATTTCTCAGGATGTCCGGTGACGCGCCCCTTGGAATGCCGTTATAATATGCCTGAAATAGCCAGAACAGGCATAGAAAGGACGGAAAATTATGAGCAGTATCAAAGACGGCATTCAGAATTTTGCTCTGAATCAAGCGCTGAACTATATCGAGGGAAATCCTCAGGAGAACATCCCCAAGCTGATGGCTCTGGTGGACCGTTTGTCCCCAGATGGATGGTATGAGAGCCAGAGAGGCGCTGTGCGCCGGGCCATCGAGGAGAAGAACAACTGGTATCAGCTGATTCTGCGGCTGTACCAGCTGGATCCCGGGGTGCGCAAGGCCTTTTTCCAGAACTTCCTCATCAACGCCAGCTTGAAAGGCAGTGCCACTCAAGACGCCACCCAGGCACGGGAGGGCTGCAATGTCCCCTGGGCCATCCTTCTGGACCCCACCTCCGCCTGCAACATGCACTGCACCGGCTGCTGGGCCGCAGAGTATGGAAACCAGCTCAACCTGAGCCTGGAGACCATCGACTCCATTGTGCATCAGGGCAAGGAACTGGGCACCTATATGTACATCTACACCGGCGGCGAGCCCCTGGTGCGCAAGGCCGATCTGATTCGCATCTGCGAGATGCACCCGGACTGCGAGTTCCTGGCCTTCACCAACGGCACTCTCATCGACGAGGCCTTCTGCCAGGACATGCTGCGGGTGAAGAACTTCGTCCCCGCCCTCTCTCTGGAGGGCTTCGAAGAGGCCAACGACTCCCGCCGAGGCCAAGGGGTGTACCAGAAAGTGAAGCATGCCATGGACCTGCTGAAGTCCCACGGGCTTCCCTTCGGTATCTCCACCTGCTACACCAGCCGTAACTACGCCGACATCACCAGCGAGGCCTTTTTCGACTACATCATTGACAGCGGCGCCCTGTTCGTCTGGTTCTTCCACTACATGCCCGTGGGCAATGCCGCCGCCACCGAGCTGCTCCCCACCCCTCAGCAGCGGGAAGAGGTCTACCACCGCATCCGGGAGTTCCGCAAGACCAAGGCCATCTTCTCCATGGACTTCCAAAACGATGCCGAGTACGTGGGCGGCTGCATCGCCGGTGGCCGCAGATATCTGCACATCAACGCCAAAGGCGACGTGGAGCCCTGCGTGTTTATCCACTATTCCAACTGCAACATCCACGACACCACTCTGCTGAACGCCCTAAAGAGCCCCATCTTCATGGCCTATCACAACAACCAGCCCTTCAACCATAACATGCTCCGCCCCTGCCCCATGTTGGAGAACCCGGAGGCCCTGCGGGCCATGGTCAAGGAGGCTGGAGCCGTTAGCACCGACTACCAGAGTCCGGAGAGCGTGGATCACCTCTGCGCCAAGACCACGCCCTACGCAGAAAACTGGAAGCCCACCGCAGACAGCCTTTGGACGGGCTGCGCCAGCTGCTCTGCCTGCGGCAAGGAAGAGTGACCCTCCCGCTTTCTGAGTTCACAAAGGGGGAATCACAATGAAGGAAGTTAAGTCACCCAAAAAGCCACTGATCTATTACTACGGCATTGTATTGCTCATCATCCTCCTCTTCAACCTGCTCATCACCCCCCCTGCTCTCCCGTCAACAGGTGACCGAGGTGGACTACGGCACCTTCATGGACATGATCGACGAGAAAGACATCGGCACGGTGCAAGTGGAGGACTCTCAAATTCTCTTCACCGACAAAGAGGACCCCGTGGTCTACAAGACCAGCCCCATGGAGGACCCCACCCTGGCCCAGCGGCTCCACGAGGCAGGCGCCCGATTTGACCGGGTCATTGAGGAGCCCATCTCCCCCATCTGGAGCTTCCTGCTCACCTTTGTGCTGCCCATCCTCATCTTCGCGGCGCTGGGCCAGTACATGAACAAAAAGCTCATGGAGCAGATGGGCGGCGGCAAGAACTCCATGTCCTTCGGCATGGGGAAAAGCAACGCCAAGGTGTACGTGCAGTCCACCAAGGGCATCCGCTTCTCCGACGTGGCGGGAGAAGATGAGGCCAAGGAGAGTCTGGCTGAGATTGTGGACTACCTGCACAATCCCGAAAAGTACACCCAGGCCGGGGCCGCCATGCCCAAAGGTATCCTGCTGGTAGGCCCTCCCGGCACCGGTAAAACCATGCTGGCCAAGGCGGTGGCCGGAGAGGCCAATGTGCCCTTCTTCTCCATCTCCGGCTCGGAGTTTGTGGAGATGTTCGTGGGCATGGGCGCCTCCAAGGTCCGAGACCTGTTCAAGCAGGCCAAGGAGAAGGCCCCCTGCATCGTCTTCATCGACGAGATCGACGCCATCGGCCAAAAGCGTAACGCCGGTGGCTACGGGGGCAACGACGAGCGAGAGCAGACCCTAAACCAGCTGCTCACCGAGATGGACGGTTTTGAGGAGAACACCGGGGTCATCATCCTGGCGGCCACCAACCGCCCCGAGTCCCTGGACCCCGCCCTCACCCGTCCCGGACGCTTTGACCGCCGGGTTCCGGTGGAGCTGCCCGACCTCCAGGGCCGGGAGGCCATTTTGAAGGTCCATGCCAAGAAGATCAACGCCGCAGACGATGTGGACTTCCACGCCATCGCCCGTATGGCCGCCGGGGCCTCTGGGGCCGAACTGGCCAACATCATCAACGAGGCCGCGCTGCGGGCTGTGCGCAGTGGCCGCACGGTGGTCAATCAATCTGACCTGGAGGAGAGCATTGAGGTGGTCATCGCCGGGTACCAGAAGAAAAACGCCGTCCTCTCCGACCACGAGAAGCGGGTGGTGGCCTATCACGAGATCGGCCACGCCCTGGTGGCGGCCAAACAGAGCAACTCTGCCCCGGTGCAGAAGATCACCATCATCCCCCGCACCTCCGGCGCCTTGGGCTACACCATGCAGGTGGAGACCGGGGACAAGTATCTGATGAGCAAGGAGGAGATTGAAAATAAGATCGCCACCTTCACCGGAGGCCGGGCCGCCGAAGAGGTGGTCTTTGGTTCCGTGACCACCGGAGCCTCCAATGACATTGAGCAGGCCACCAAGCTGGCCCGGGCCATGATCAGCCGGTACGGCATGTGCGACGAGTTTGACATGGTGGCCCTGGAGACGGTGAACAACCAGTACCTGGGCGGCGACGCCTCTCTGGCCTGCTCCCCCGACACTCAGCGGGAGATCGACCGCAAGGTGGTGGAGCTGGTGCGGACTCAGCACCAGAAGGCCAAGGCCCTCCTGGAAGAAAACCGGGCCAAGCTGGACGAGTTGGCCAACTACCTCTACGAGAAGGAGACCATCACCGGGGAGGAGTTCATGGAGATTCTAACGGGAGGGGACCAACCATGAGAAGACATTCCGGTTTCGGATGGCTTGAACTGATCATCGGTATACTCCTGGTGATTCTGGGCATCTGGGCCCTGGCGGCCCCTGGCATCGCCCTCAAGAGCATGGTGTTTGCCTACGGCCTGGCCGCCGTCATCATGGGCGTCGCAGACATCGTCCTGTTCATCGAAGTGGACCGCTACACAGGGTTGGGCCCTGTAATCGCCCTGGTCTCCGGCATTCTCAGCGTCATGTCCGGTATCATGCTGCTGGTATACCCCACTGCCGGGGCACTGGTGCTCACCCTGCTGTTCCCCATCTGGTTTATCGCCCACTGCATGTCCCGGCTGTCCCATCTGAGTTACATTCGCCTGGTCTGTGGGGATGGGGTGTACTACTTCACCATGATCATCCACATCATCGGTCTGATTCTGGGGTTCCTGATGCTCTTCAGCCCCCTGCTCACCTTCACGTCCATCCACTATTTTGCCAGCGCTTATTTGATCTTGTTGGGCATTGACAGCATGGTCACTGCCATGAGTCCCATGGGAACCAGGCGCTAAACCAACGAAGGCCCCAGGCATATGCCTGGGGCCTTTCCTATGCTTGGATAACAAAAAACCGGAGTAAGGTTTCCCTTGCTCCGGTCACTTGGTGCGGATGACGGGACTCGAAAATGGGAGATTGTCTTTTCCTCCCTTTCTTTGTGCAATATACCCCCTGTTATTGCTGGTTTTTCCGGGGTTTCTCTCCGCTTTTCTGTCTCCTCTTGGAATGGCCTTTGACCAAAATAACGACCAAATAACGACCAACCAACGACCAACCAACGACCAGGAGGGCAGCAAAAAACCGGGGCCTCACGCCCCGGCTTTTTCCTTGTCCCGCTCCATGGTCTCCTCAATGGCACGGGCTATAAATGCGTTCACACTCTCCCCGTGTTCCGCTGCATGGGCCTGTATAGCTGCTTTGCGGCCCTTGGGGACTGTCAGGTTAATGCGGTCGTAGTTGCTGGCAATGTACTTGTTGGTTGCCTTCTGCTGGGCCTTTGATACCGCCATACAAATACCTCCTGGGGCGAATTGGAATAGAGGCACATCCTCCATTCTGGCTTTATTATACCACGCTTGTCAACTTGCGTAAATATACTATTTGCACAATTATATTTGCGCAAGTATGTATATCCTGCCAATTGATATATTTGCGCAAGCATAATATAATAAGACCATGGAAAGGGGGAACACCCCCAGAGATCAGGAGCGGGAAACGCATTCCCCGGTAACAGGCAAGGGCCGTGAAAGGACTCACGCCCCGCTCCCCCACACAACAACAGGAGGTGCGCACCATGAGTGCCAACGAACTGGAGAAGAAAGTCCGGGAGCTGCGACAGCTCCAGAGCCTCATCGAGGAGGCCCAAGCAGAGTCTGAGGCCATCAAAGACCAGATTAAGGCCCACATGGGGCAAGCTGAGGAGCTGCGAGCGGGAGAGTATAAGATCACCTGGAAGCCCGTCACCTCCTCCAGGCTGGACAGCAAGGCCCTCAGAGCCGCCGCCCCTGAGCTGGTGGAACGCTTCACCAAGACCACCACCGCCCGCCGCTTCTGCGTGGCCTGAGCGGGAAATACAGCCCCTGGGAGCGGGTCATGGTAGCCCGCTCCCACCTGGTTATTTTCGCAAGTGCATTTGCCCATTTGGACAAATGCAAGTTACCGTTTCGGCAAACCGAATGGTTTCTCTAGGTTTCTATCACCCCCTCCGCACATCGTCCCCCACCCGGGGGGTGGTGTGCTTTTTTTTGCTTTCGTGAAAACCCGGTTGGTTTTCTGGGTTTTCTCCGGTTTCCGTGAATCCACCCGGCTTTCCTCGGTTTAGTACACCCCTGCCTTCAATTTGGACAAAAGCATGGTTACTACCTGTTCTCCCACCTCCTCCGGGGTGGCTCCTGAGAAATTCCCATTCACAGTGATGTTGATATTCGGGGCCTGTTTGTCCTGTGCCCTGGCCTCCCGGGCTGTTAGCACCCGCTCCCCCTCGTGGAGAAGGGATGGGAAGTTGTCATAGGGCACACGGGCTATTCCATAAGCGTAGCTCTTGGCAGCGGCGTAGGAGGAGAACGCCCCAGGGTTTGACTGCTGGGTGAGGCTGCCCACCTTACTGGCATAGGAGTTGTCTGTTCCTCCAGGGCCATTTCCAAATGAAAGTGCAGCCATACCAATGGTTCTTTGTTGTGCCAACTCATACGCTGCGGTTGCAGCTTCTAAAGCTGACGTATTGCTCCCCAAAGCCTCCAGGCTCTTTCCTTGGGCCTCCAAATCCAGCTGATACAGATCACTGGCCTTAAATTGTTCCTCTGCCAGTCCCTGAGCGGTGGTGATGATGCTGTCCATCACCACGCCTGCCTCATCGTTTCCGCTCTTGTAGTCCTCCATAGCAGCCTGATATTCTCCGGACAGCTGTTCCAGCTGTTCAGCGGTAGAAGCGTCCCAGTCCTGGGTCAGCGTCTTGCCTTCCAGGACAGCGGAGAGGGCGTCCCTTGTGTAGGCGTCCTGGAGGTTCTCCAGGGCGGCTTGACCCGCACCAATGGCAGAGTAGGCCTCTTTCATAGCCTCCCCAAGAGTGCCGCCGTAGGTCTCAATGTCCATGGCCATGGATCCTTTTCGAGAGTCATTGTATGCAGCTCCCCCTGCGTTGTAGATTTCCGCCATGGTGTCACTCCTGGTATTGGTCAGCCCATCGAATGTGGCTGCCATAAGTTCCATGGCTCCATCAAACCTTGATAGCCCCTCTTGGATGATGTCAACGGCCTCCCGTCCTCCAACATTTCCGCCGCTGATCATGGCCCGAACGTCTCCCTCTGATTTTCCATAGTGGTCTGCTAGCATTCCAAGCACATTGATGCCCCTGTCTTGGAACATATTGATTCCTTCCAAATCCACTTTGTCGTTGAGTTGGAACCGTGCCAGCGCAGTGGCCAGCCACTGCATATCGCTGGAGCTGGCACCTACGGTAGCTCCAGCATTTCCGATACCCGTTATCAAATCAAGCATACGTTCTGCGTCATCCCCGAACCCCACAGATAGGCTTTTAGACATCTCGGTGAGGTCACTGTATGCAAATGGGGTCTTGGCTGCCATGGCTGCTACATCAGCCAGAAACGCAGGTGCCCCCATCTTGTCCGTGATAAGGGTGTCGAATGAGATGGCATCCAGCTCCCGCTGGGAGGCGGTGGCGCTGCCGCTCTCCGCCTGGGAAGTGACAGCGGCACTCTGGGTGTCGTACACCCCGCCGTAGAAGTCCCGGAATGCGTCATCTCTGGCCTGGTACATTTGAGTTGCTCCGCCGACAACACCTACCGCCGCACCTATTCCCGCTCCAAGGCCCGCCGCAACAGGATTTCCCGTGGCCGCTCCTAAGCCTGCGCCAATGGCTGCCCCTGACAACGCCCCATCCAGCAAGCTTCCCGCCTCGCTGCCGTAGGCAGAGGAGACAACAGCCCCCAGAAACTGCGCCCCCACATCACCCGCCATACTGGTGATTCCTGCCGTTGCCATGGCATTCAACAGCTCTGAGCCATTATCAGTCAACGCACTCCTTGTTGTCCGATTGTCCATTTTGGACACCGCCGTGGTGGCGTTTTCGATGTCTTTGGTGGTCTGCCTCACCTGACGGCTCACAGAGTCATACCGCTGCCGCAGGTTCTCCAAGTCCGTTTCTGCCTGTGTCCAGTCCGCCCTAGCCGCCGCACGGGTGGCCTCGTCTACACTTTCCCCAAGTTCCTCATATGCCTTCCTGGCTTGTGTGGCCGCCTGCCTCGCCTCGGTAATGTCCATTTTGAGTGAAACTTTTTTATCGCTCAACCTGTCCAGCTTGTACTGGAGCTGCTCAACATCCTCCCCAAATGCAGCCGTCCTGCTCTGCAAATCTATGAGGGCCGCTGACATGTTGTCTTTGAGTGACATGGCAATGCTGACATCTGGCATAACATACCTCCTCCCAATTTTTGCATTTTGTTGCTCTCCCTGCACGGACGGTATTTTTTGACGCCCGTGGGGAAAAAATCTCACACGGCGGGATGCCTGCGGTCTTTGGCCCAATGGCAGCGAACTTTTTCGCCCTGGGGGTAGTATGCTGCAAGTCGTAGACTTGCCGTGCGCACGCCTGCAAGGGCGCACACGCTATGCGCACGCCCAAGCCTACCCCGCCCATCGTGTGCAATGCCCCGGATTTTGTGGGCCGTTTTCATGCGTTTTCTGCCTGGTTTTCCGTGGCTCCCGCTGCCAGCTGCACCCTTGGGAGACCATGCCCGCCGCCCCTGGGCACGAGCTCCACCACGCGCTCATGCTTGCAACGCCGACAGAACAGCACTAGGCCCGCCGCCCTGGTCTGTCCGGTCAGCTTCAGCAGCTTGCCGTGTCCGCACACCGGACACATGACCCACGCCACCCCCGTGGTGACTTTGCATTTCAGTTCGTTGGAAATTCTGTTCATAGCTCAAACCCCCGGTTGTATTCTCTCACGCCCGCCCATGCGTGTGAATCTTTGCCCCCGTCAACAGCTTACCCGGAAACAAAGGGCCACGCAAGGGCGTTGCAGCTGTTTCTATGCGCCCTGTTCTAAAGTTATATACTGCTTCAAGTCAGATATAGAGGCCCAGGCTTGTCCTCTATGCCCGCCCTCTGGTGGCGGATTTGCTGCCGCCTCCAGGGCGGCACCCGGTATTTTATGTAACTGTAACTGCCGTACCCGGTCGCCCGCTCCTCCCGCTCCAGCACGGTACAATCTGAGGGAGCAGCCAGGGCCGTATCATCCGACACAAAGCACGTTTCCACTATGGGCTGCTCCAGGTTGCGGCTGCGTGTCCACATCTGCGCCCCCACAGGACGGCCCTCCACGCTCTCCTTGGTCATGTATCGGGCCAGCTCCTCATAATCTCTTGCCCCGACATACTCTATGTCCACCATGTCCCCATAGGGCCACAGGCTGCGGATGGTCTCTATGTCCCGCTCCGTGGCATTAATGACTATGTGGTGGTGTAAGCGCCCCTCTCCGTGCTTGTCCTCGGTGGTATAGACATACTTCAACTCCTGGCCTCTGGCCCTCCGGTGCGCCCGCAGCTGCTTCAAGAACTTGCGCACGTTCTTGACAGCCTCGGCCCGTCTGGCTGGTAGATCAGCATCCCGGTATGTCAGGGTCACAAAGAGGTCTTGCCCTTCAAAGTTCGCCGCCAGCAGCATTTCCAGCCGCCCCCGTGCGGTCTTGTCGTTCATGGCCTTCTGTGCTGCACTGGTCATGCGGGACTTCTCAGCCCTGGCCCGCTCCCCGTCCCTGGGTTCCGGGGCCGTGTATAGAATCGTCTTGACAATGCTCCCCGCTATGATGGTCTTTTTCCGTTTTGCCATTCTTCCCTACCTTTTCCGGCCTTACAAGTCCGTATGATCTCCACGTTCTCCTGCGAAACTCCCTCACACGGCCTTTTTCCAGAGCCTCCCGCATCATCAGCCTTGCCAGGGCCTCCAGGCCCTCCCTGGGCACGGTCTCTACCTTTGGGTCTCCATACCCCCAATAACCCGCAACAAAGGCCCCAGAAGCCAAAGGCAGGGCAGTAACGACCCGGTGTATGGGGTACCTATCCCCTTTCTCATTCCAGCCCATAGCACAAATGTGAGGGAATGCCGCTCCCAGCCTTCTCCTGGCTGACCTTATCCATGCCACGAATTGATCTTCTGCCCGCAGCTTCCCAGGGGCCGGATAGTCCCTCCAGTAGTCCAGAGTAATCACACAGGCCCCATCTGGAAAGTTGGTCTCCAGCAGCCCCACAAGGGTCCTGTAGGACAGATTTATGTTATAGCGTTGCTGTTCCTCTTTGGTCCTCTCCATGTGTTCCCCCTCCGTATCTGTGCCAGGTTGTAAAAAAGCCAGAGCAACAGCACACAACGAGCGGGTGTTATACCCCTCGTTCACTGTTCGCTCTGGCTCAGGCCCTGCCTGGAGGTCTCCAGGACTGGCTCAGGCTCTGGCACCGTTATGCACTTGCCTTTGGGGAGCGGGTCAGGTAGCACCCGCCCGCTCCAGCTATGTATTCTTATTCCCCGCCGATCTGGCCCGCTGCCTGGGCCTTGCTGGGCCTCTCGTCCATTTGCTTGACATCAAGAACGGGGATGCACGCCCCGCCGTTGCAGCGCAGCACACCGCCCACAGGGAGCAGACAGCCGCCCGCCTCCTTGTATGGCTTTCCGTCCTTGACCACTACGCCGGGAACCTCTGAGGCCAGGACACCGCTCTGGGAGCGTTCTTCCCCTCTCAGCAGCTCCATAGAAGGCACCAGGAACCGCATGGAGAAGTGTATATCCCCATAGGCAAACTCGTCCACAAACTCCATGGAGTCACCGGGAACCATGCCCTCCAGGGCCTTCCTCACCTTGGCAGCCAGCCGGCGGCCGCTGGTGATCCTCAAGTCATTCATGGTATACTTCTCTTCCAAGTCCCAAATGGACATACAGAACATGACTTCCCCGGTGTCGTAGTTCTCCGCTCCGTAGAAGCGCATAATGTCAGCCGGAACAATCCCGGCCAATGCCTCCCGAATACGATCTGCAATCTGCTTGCCGCTCTTGATATTCAGTTTTTCCATTTGACATTCTCCTTCTGCCCCGGTAAAATAGGGGCGTGAAATCTCCTTCATTTGCTATGGTGGGTTTTCACTCTGCCGCTCTGGTGCTGCAACACCGGGGCGGTTTTCTTTTTGCTCTTGGGAGCGGGTTGGAATGGCCGCGCCCGCTCCAGGATGGAAAGGCATAGGGTGGGCAGCTGCCCCACGATGTAGGCCAGGGCAATACCCCCATACAAGACCCACCAGCCACCAGGCAGGGCCGTTATCCCATCCGCACACACCGCCAGCCCCAGCAGCAGAGCCAGTGCGGTACACTCACACGCCGCTCTCATGCCCTGGGCCTCTCCCCGGGCAGGGGCTTGTAGCGGATGGGCTGGGCCGTTCCCTGGTTGGCCAGGTAGTCAAAGACCAAATCCAGGTTCACCAGCTTCTGCACCCCGGCCTGGACAACGGGAATTTCCCCGCTGCGTATCAGGCCCCGGATGAAGTTCAACGTGATCTTCGTCCCTGGGTCTTGGGCTTTCAGCTCTGCAATCACGCCTTCGGCGTTTCGCATCCTTGGTAATGCTGCCATGGTATTCCCTCCTATTTGGCAAATATGGCTTTCATGATACAGATAATAAGCTTCAGTTGTCTCACATCGGCCTGACTGAGAAGCGTTTTCGCCTCTTCTTCCAACTCTTTGACCACTGTTTTTACCTCCTCTGTGATGTGTCCAAGTTGGACACAATTATTTTGCTTGCCCGCTGTCCTCTCCCGCTCCGTCAGGGGTTTTGATGGTAAATAGGTCATCAAAGGCCATTCCCAGGGCCTTGCTGATGCCTAATGCCGTCTTGGGGGTAACTCCCCGCCCCTGTTCGGCACGAATGATAGAAGAGTGCGGAACACCAGCCTTGCGGGCCACGTCTGTCTTGTTCATCCCCGCAAGAATCCGTGTTCTGGCGATCAACGCCCCGTTGGGTACTATCTCTGTTCTCACTGTCATAAGCAATCCCTCCGTGTAAACAATTCATTGAGTTGCCCCCATTATAATCAACAAATTGTTTAGTGTCAAGCATATATCAATAATTCGTTGACTTAATGATTTTATTGTGCAATAATACATCCCAAAGGGGGTGGACTACATGAGCAAGGAAGAAATCGGGAAAAGAATAAAAGCTGCTCGATTGGCTAAGGGCTTTACCCAGGCTGAGGTTGCAAATTATTTGAAAGTTACTCCGCAAGCTGTAAGCAACTTTGAACGTGGGAAAAACCGAATATCAAATGACATACTAAAAGAATTATGCGAATTGTATCAAATCAGCGCTGATATACTTCTGGATAACTCTGCAAGTACCATTGAAGAATCAGCAAATAACGCCGGGGACAATTGGCTTCACGATGCTCTCTCTTCTCTCCATCCACAAAAATTTAGGACACTTTCCCATCGGCCCACCCCTTTATGGATAAAGCTGAATAGGGAGTTCACTGATGAGTTATATAAGCATTTGGAAACCATGAGCTATGAAGAGAAAAGCGATTTCCTACTCAAAAAAATCGATGAGATCAACCCTTCCGAAGTTGAATTTTTCATAGCTAGCAAGTTATATGAAGGAAACAGCTCTGATCACGAACTACTACACAATATTGTGACTTCACTTCCCAGCAAATATCTATTGAGGATTCAAAATATAAAAAGCGTTCTAATCGCTTTGGGCAATGTTCAAAAAAGTTAAAACCCGCCCCGGTGCTACCAACACCGAGACGGGTAATGCAACAGCCCCACACGCTAATATAGGCCCTGTTTGCCCTTCTATTGTACCATACAGGGCCGGGAAAGGGAAGGAGTAAAACCATGCCCACCATCACAAAACGAGGAGACACCTACCGCATTCGGGCCTATTGCGGCTATGATGCCAAGGGGAAACAAGTCACCCGCTCCACCACCTGGAAACCCGCTCCGGGCATGACCCCCAAACAGATTGAAAAGGAGCTACAACGCCAGGCGGTTCTATTCCAGGAGCAATGCTCCGGGCAGGGCTGGGGCGGTGCGGTCAAATTCGAGACCTTTTGCAAGGGGTGGTTTGAGGAGTACGCAGAGCCAAACCTACGGCCCCGCAGCGTGGCCCGCCTCCGTCAGATGGAGGAGCGCACCTATGCCGCCCTAGGTCACATCCGGCTGGACAAGCTGACCCCCCGCCACATTCAATCCTTCATCAACGACCTGGGCAAGCCGGGTATCAGCCAGCGGGAGAGCCACGCCCGCTCCAAGGTTGATCTGGTTGCCCTTCTGGGGGAGCGGGAGATATTACAGAAGGATTTAGCCACCCGAGCGGGCCTCAGCCGCTCCACGGTCTCCAGTGCTTGCCGGGGCGAATCCGTCTCTATGCCCTCTGCCAAGAAGCTGGCCCAAGCCCTGGATATGGACTATGCCGCCCTCTTTGAGACAGCAGCGGCAAAAGTAACCCTATCCCCCAAGACCATACGCAACTATCACGGCTTTGTCTCCTCCGTCCTGGGGTACGCCGTGCGCATGGGGATGATACAGCATAACCCCGCCCAGAATGTGACCTTGCCGCCCACAGAGCGCACAGAGAAAGAGTGCTACACCCTGGAGGAGGCACAAACCTTCCTGGAGAGCCTGGACAACGCCCCCACCAAATACCGGGCTTTCTTCGTCCTGGCTATCTACGGGGGTTTTCGCCGTGGGGAGCTGCTGGGCCTGGAGTGGCCAGACCTGGATTTTGAAAACTGCATGGTACGCATCCGGCGCACCAGCCAGTACCTGAAGGAGCGGGGGACATTCACCGACACCACCAAAACCGTGCAGAGCCAGCGCACCCTAAAGCTGCCTGCCGTGGTCTTTGACGTGCTGCGCAAGCACCGGGCCGCACAGGCCCAGGAACGGCTTATGCTGGGCGATCAGTGGCACGACACCCAGCGGCTCTTTGTCAACGCCTTTGGGGAGCCAATGCACCCCAACACCCCCTATCACTGGCTGCAAGGCTTTTGCCAGGACACCGGGCAGCGGTTTCTAGGCGTTCACCAGTTCCGGCACCTCAACGCCTCTTTGCTGATCAGCAGCGGTGCAGACGTGCGCACCGTCTCCGCATCCCTGGGACACTCCCAGGTAACTACCACCCTCAACATCTACGCCCACACCTTCGCAGAGGCCCAGGCCAAGGCAGGGGAGGCCGTAGCCGCCGCCCTGGACTTTGGCGGGCAGCGCAAGGCCATAGGCAGCGCATAATATCACCACCTGGGAGCGGGTGCAGCTGGTCAAATAACGACCGCTGCCCCGCTCTTTCTTGTGTCCAAGTTGGACACATTGGGCCGTTTTTGAGGGCGTAACGACCAAACAACGACCAAACAGAGGGGTGGGCGAAAAAACGAAATCCCGGAACCGTTGCAGCGCAACGCATTCCGGGATTTTTCAGCTGGTGCGGATGACGGGACTCGAACCCGTACGGCCATGGGCCACTAGCACCTCAAGCTAGCCAGTCTACCAGTTCCAGCACATCCGCATAACTCAAGCTTGTTTATTATAGCGCAGTCCCTCCATTTTGTCAACCTAAAAAAATCGTCGTTTTTTTGAAAATACCTGTTGACAAACCAAGAGGCCCATGGTAATATATCTCTTGTCGCTACGAGCGACACACCGCTTGCGCGAGTGGTGGAATTGGTAGACTCGCTGGCTTCAGGTGCCAGTGCTCGCAAGGGCGTGCGGGTTCGACTCCCGCCTCGCGCACCAAAAGGACACGTTGAAAAACGTGTCCTTTTTCTTTTTTGTGCATACCCCCCTTCTCTCCCTCATAGGCTGGTCTTACCAATACAGGAAATGAGGGATTGACACCATGAAAGCCGTACTCGCCCTGTCTCTGGTACTGCTGTGCCTGCTGCCCACCCATGCCCGGGCCGCTGAAGTGGATATCACCGCGCCCTCCGCCATTCTCATGGAGAAAAGCACCGGAGAGGTGCTCTTTGAGCAGGATGCCCACGCTGTCTACGAGCCCGCCTCGGTGACCAAGGTGATGACCCTGCTGCTGGTGATGGAGGCCATTGACGCCGGGACACTCTCCTGGGATGACGTGATCACCGCCTCCCCCTATGCCTGCTCCATGGGCGGCTCCCAGATCTGGCTGAAAGAGGGGGAGCAACTCACCGTCAGCGAGATGGTGAAGGCGGTGGCTGTGGCGTCTGCCAATGACTGCGCCGTAGCTCTGGCGGAAGCGGTGTCCGGCAGCGAGACCGCCTTTGTCCAACGCATGAACGAGAGGGCCAAAGAGCTGGGCATGGAGTCCACCGTCTTTTGCAACTGTACCGGACTCCCCGCCGAAGGCCACGTGTCCTCCGCCTACGACATCGCCCTCATGAGCCGGGAGCTGATTTTGAATCACCCCCAGCTGCGGGAGTACACCACCATCTGGATGGACACCCTCCGGGACGGTCAATTTCAGCTGACCAACACCAACCGGCTCATCTACTCCTATCCCGGGGCCACAGGGCTGAAAACCGGCTCCACCGACACCGCCCTCTACTGCCTGTCCGCCACAGCAGAGCGGGACGGCATGGAGCTTATCGCCGTGGTGATGCACGCTGCCACCCCCTCCGACCGCTTTGACAGCGCCGCTGCCCTGCTCAACTACGGCTTTGCCAACTATTCCCTCACCCAGGTCTATCCCGAGCAGGTACTCCCCCCCATCTCGGTACTGCTGGGGGAGCAGGACACGGTGCAGCCCGTGCTGGACCACGACTGCACCATCCTCACCCACCAGAGCCAGAGCGCCGCCGTCACCACTCAGGTCCATCTGCCGGAGGAGGTTTCCGCTCCGGTGGAGGAGGGGCAGAAGCTGGGCGAGATGATCGTATATCTGGACGGCGAGGAACATGAGCGGGTGGACCTGGTGGCCTCCACCGGAGTGGCCCGCCTCACCGTGTGGGGCATTTTCCAGCAACTGCTGGACACCCTGCTCTTCCTCCCCACCCATGCATAACAAAACGGCGTAGGAAGCCCTCAAACGCTTCCTACGCCGTTTCCTATGTTGATTACTTCTCGGTTGCCACCAGCATCTCACCGGCCCGGTAAATGTCGCCAGCGCCTACCGTGAGAATCAGGTCGCCGGGCTGAGCCAGCTCCCGGAGCTTGGCGGTCACATCCTCCAGAGTGGGGCAGAAGATACTGCCGGGAATCTGGGCAGCCAGGTCCGCCGAGGAGATGCCCAAATCGTTGGTCTCCCGGGCAGCGTAGATCTCCGCCAACAGGGTGATATCTGGCTTTTTCAGCACCCGCACAAAGTCGTCAAAGAGCTCGTGGGTGCGGGTATAGGTATGGGGCTGGAAAGCACAGATGACCCGCTTGTGCCCCAGACTCTTGGCCGAGTCCAGCAGCACCTCCAGCTCGCCGGGGTGGTGGGCGTAGTCATCGCACACCTCTGCCCCGTTGTAGTCTCCCTTGTACTCAAAGCGGCGTCCAGGCAGACGGAAGTCCCGCATGCCCTGCTCCACAGCCCAGCCAGGAACCCCCAGCACCGCAGCAGCGGCAGAGGCCGCCAGCACGTTTTTCACGTTGTGCATGCCGGGAATGGACAGCTCCACGTGGGCATACACCTGGTCCCGGTACACCACGTCGAAGGTGGCAAAGCCGTGGTTCATCTCCAGGTTCTCGGCGTGCACGTCGCCCTTCTCCACGCCGAAGGTAATCATAGGACGGGTCTCCCCCTCCAGGGCCTTCATGGTGTTGGCATCCTCGCAGTTGGCCACAATGTATCCGCTGTCCGGCACCAGGTCGGCAAAGGCCCGGAAGGAGTGTTCCACATCGTCCAGGTCCTTGAAGAAGTCCAGGTGGTCCGCCTCAATGTTCAAAATCACCGCCACCGTGGGTCGGAAGGAGAGGAAGGAGTTGCAGTACTCGCAGGACTCCAGAATGATGGTGTCCCCCTGGCCCACCCGGTGCCCGGCCTTTAGCAGGGGCAGAGTGCCGCCGATCATCACCGTGGGGTCCAGCTGGGCGGCCATGAAGATGTGGGTGCAGATGGAGGTGGTGGTGGTCTTGCCGTGGGTGCCGGAGATGCACAGGGCGTTCTTATACCCTGTCATGATGGCGCCCCAGGCCTGGGCCCGCTCGAACACGGGAATACCAGCGGACAGAGCGGCGGCGATCTCCGGGTTGTCGTTGTGTACGGCGGCGGTGCGCACCACGCAGTCCGCCCCCTCCACGCTCTCAGGCAGATGGCCAATGGTCACCGGAATGCCCAGGCTGCGCAGATGGGCCACGGTGGCGCTCTCCTGCCGATCGGACCCCGTGATGATAACTCCGTTGCCCAGCAGCACCTCGGCCAGCGAGGCCATGGAGACACCGCCAATGCCCACCAGATGGGCCCGCTTTCCCGGTTTGATATACTCATGGATGTTATTGACTGACATATGCACACCCCATATAATAAAATTATCCTAATTCTTCTGGTACTATATACTCAAAACCATTATATTATACTATGCGCCATGGAGAATGGCAACCGGATTCTTCCCTTTTTTCCGTTTTTCCACAAGGAAAGGAGCACACCATGGATTACCCCAACACCCTCCCCCCTGCCGTCGCCCACTGCTGCCGCACTCTGTGGCAGGCCGGGTTTGAAGCTTACCCCGTGGGCGGCTGCGTCCGGGACCTGCTGCTGGCCCGCACGCCCCAGGACTGGGATATCTGCACCTCCGCCCTTCCCCCACAAGTACAGAGCCTTTTCCCCCATACCGTCCCCACGGGCATCGACTATGGCACCGTGACGGTGCTGCTGGACGGGCATGGTTTGGAGGTAACCACCTTCCGGTGTGAGGGCGGGTACCGGGACGGCCGCCGCCCCGACGCCGTGTCCTTTGTCTCCTCCCTCACCGACGACCTCTCCCGTCGGGACTTCACCGTCAACGCCATGGCCCTGGCTCCAGACGGCGCGGTCATAGATCCCTTTGGTGGACAGGCAGACCTGGAGGGCCGGGTTATCCGCTGCGTGGGAGCCCCCATGCAGCGGTTCCAGGAGGATCGGCTGCGCATGTTTCGGGCCATCCGCTTCGCCGCTCAGCTGAATTTTACCCTGGCCCCGGAACTGGTCCATGCCCTGGAGGAGTTGGGCCTCCAGCCTCACCACCTGCCTGCGGAGCGTATCCGCCCCGAGGTGGAGAAAACCCTGTGTGCTCCCACTCCCCACTGGGCCAAGCTCTTCTTCTCCTCTGGGCTTCTCAGCGGCCCGGAGATAGACACCTCGCCCCTCACACGCCTTTCCTGCGAGCCGCTGCCCCGCTGGGCAGGGCTGGCCTCCTTGATGGCAGAGAGTGGCCACGACCCGCTCCCCCTGCTCCAGAGTCTCATCCGGGACAAAAAGCTGATCGCGCCTCTGTCCCGGGCCCTCGTCCTATTTCAGGAGGGCCTACCCCAAGAGGCCTCTGGTTGGCGGCACGCCCTGGCCCGGTACGGTATCCCCGCCTGCAAGGCCGGGGCTGCCATGGCTCAGGTACAGGGCCATGAGGCCCCCAGGGAACTGCTGGACCAGGTATTGGCCCAAAGGCCCTGTCTCAGTGCCAAGGAACTGGCCCTATCCGGGCGAGAGCTGGCAGCCATGGGGTTGTCAGGTCCAAACATTGGACGAGCCCAGAGGATGCTGCTGGACTATGTACTGGACCACCCGGAGGACAACACCCCGGACAAACTTCGCCTTTTGGCAACTCAGCACATAAAATAAGCGGACAGAGCGAGGCTCTGTCCGCTTTGCTTTTGGATTTTACAGCATCTGACGGCTGCGGGAGATGTTCATGGTGCCATCCTGCATCTCGCCCACCCAGTCCAAGCTGCGACCGGTACCCAGGGCCACGCAGGAGATGGCGTCGTCGGCCACATAGGTCTCGATGCCGGTGTGGGATTCGATGAGCTTGTCAAAGCCCCACACCAGAGAGCCGCCGCCGGTCATGACGATGCCGTTGGTGGAGATGTCCGCCACCAACTCGGGGGGCGTACGCTCCAGCACCCCGTGCACCGCCTCCAGAATGCGGGCGCAGGGCTCCTCGAAGGCCTCGATCATCTCGCTGGAGGTGACGGTGAACACCCGGGGCAGGCCGGTCATCAGGCAACGGCCCTTGATCTCCATGCTGACCTCCTCAGGCCGGGGGAAGACACAGCCGATCTTCATCTTCAGCTCCTCGGCGGTACGGTCGCCAATGAGCACATTGTGGCGCTTGCGAATGTACTTCACCACTGCCTCGCTGAAGGAGTCGCCAGCCACCTTAATGGAGGCGGACTCCACAATGCCGGACAGGGAGATGACGGCGATATCAGCGGTGCCGCCGCCGATGTCCACCACCATGTGGCCGTCGGGCTGAGTGATGTCGATGCCAGCGCCGATGGCAGCGGCCAGAGGCTCCTCAATGAGGTACACCCGGCGGGCGCCAGCCTGGATGCCGGCGTCGATGACGGCGCGCTCCTCTACCTCGGTGATGCCGGAGGGCACGCAGATCACCACACGGGGCTTGAACAGACGGATGGGGGCCACCTTGCGGATGAACTCCCGGAGCATCCGCTCGGTCATATCGTAGTCGGAGATGACGCCCTCCCGCAGGGGACGGATGGCCACGATGTTGCCGGGGGTACGGCCCAGCATGTTCTGAGCGTCGGTACCCACCTTCAACAGCTTCCCAGTATTCTTGTCCAGGGCCACCACGGAGGGCTCCCGCAGCACGATGCCCTTATCTTTGATATATACCAACACACTGGCTGTACCCAGGTCAATTCCGATATCCTTTGCAAACATGTTATCACCTCATAGCACTTTCCACACAATACAATGCATACTATGAAATAGTATACTGGAATACAGCCATTTTTGCAATGCACATTGCTCCACAAACTTCGACATCATTCGCCCCCTGGATTTATCTGAATTTCTCTCCAAAATACACCAAGCCCCCAGCTGTCCCAAATCGCAGCTGGGGGCTTACTTCTGGCTAGAAATTTCCAATGGACGCTACCTACTCTTTCTTTGGATTTTTTGACTTTGGATTCCGAAGAGAAATGACGAACTCATGGTTTCTGCAAACGCTCACACCTTGGTTTCCGCCTTGTCTGCCACTGGCATCAGGGGATTCTCCTACGTGTCTTCTGCTTACTCAAGCCTGTTTGGAACTTTCCGAGTTTCACTTCACTTTGCGCAACCCAATCATCGAAGTCTGGATGTGTGTTACCTTCTTCCTTCATATTTTTCATATCGCGATATGTTTACTGAAGTAGTCGGTTCCGGTTAGTACATCGGACTCACCTTTCCTTTCTTCTTGTCTGTATTGTACTATGACCATCCCGTTTTGTCAACAGTTTTTATGAAATTTTTCTAAGAATTTTGAGAGAAAAACCGTGCGGCCTCAAGACCGCACGGCGCAAACACGCAAACACTCCATGCCAATGCAAGAAGAATCGCTTATCATTGTATAAAAAAGCTCTGAAACAGAATTTTCCCGCCCTCAAGGCGGGAAAATCAATCAAAATCCGTTTTTCCCGGGGACATGCGCATCGGGAAAAACACCTCTGGAGCCCGCCAGTGTGGCCTTGGGTCGCCCTTTGACCCAAGGATGCATGCAGCGGGCTGTAATCCTCTCAAAAATGCTAGCATTTTTGAGAAGTTATTTATGGTATCCAGACCCCTCTTGGATCTTAAATGCTCGGTAAATCTGCTCCAGTAGCATCACCCGGGCCAGGTGGTGCGGGAAAGTCATGGGGGACATGGACAGGCGCAGATGGGCCTTGTCCTTCACCGTCTGGCTCATGCCGAAGGAACCGCCCACCAGGAAGGTGAGGTCAGAGGCTCCCTCCACCATCCAGCGGCTTACCTGCTGGGCCAGCTGTGGGCTGTCCATAGTCTTGCCCTCAATGCACATGGCCACTACCTTGCCGCCCTTGGGTAGCTTGGAGAGGATGGCCGCCCCCTCCCGCTCCAGAGCGGCTTGGATTTGGGCCTGGGTAGGACGGTCCGGCAGCCGCTCCTCGGGCAGCTCGGTGACGGTGAGGCGGCAGTACCCACCCAGACGCTTGGCGTATTCCGCCGCTGCCTCCAGGTAAAACTTCTCCTTCATCTTGCCCACGCAGATGATATGTACACTCACCATGTCCTCACACCTCCATCCACGCCGAGGCCTCGCTGCGGGGCGCTACGCACAGCTCCACCTGCTGCTCTCCAATCCCCGCCTGAGCCGCCAGTTTGGCGGTGGCGGGCTGGTTGTTCTCCTTGGACAGGTGGGCCAGTACCACTTGCCGGGTGCCTCGCTCCACCGCCCAGCGGGTGAGCTGGGCTCCCACCTGGTTGGACAGGTGGCCCCGCTGCCCTGCAATGCGGCTTTTTAAGTATTCCGGGTAGGGGCCTGTGCGCAGCATCTCCGGGTCGTAGTTATACTCCGCCACCAGGGTGCTGGCCCCCTGTACCGCCTCCAGTACCGGCTGGGTCACCACACCCAGGTCGGTACAGAAGGTGAGCTTCCGGTCCCCACGGGTCACAGTATAGCCCACAGGGCTGACACAGTCGTGGCTGACGGGAAAGCTACCCACCACCAGGTCCCCCAGAGCAAAGCGCTCCCCGGGATCAAAGACCCGAAACCGGGGCTGCAACTCCGGATTCTTTCGACAGATCTCCCGGGCCGTCCCCTCGGCGGTGTACAGCTCCACATCCAGTTGGCGGCACAGCACCGGGATGCCGCTGATGTGGTCGCTGTGCTCGTGGGTAATGAGAATGGCGGACAACTCCCCCGGCTGAATGCCCAGGCTCTTGAGCCCGGTGGTGATGCGCCGGGCGGATACCCCGGCGTCAATGAGGATATGGGTGCTGCCGTCGGTGATGACCGAGCAGTTGCCAGAGGAGCCGCTGGCCACGGTGGCAAACTTCAACAAACTTCTCTCCCTCCCCACAAAAAGCGGCAGCCCCTTGTCGGGACTGCCGCAGTCCATGTGTATCTTTGATGTTTAGCCCGCTGCGTTGGCGTTCTCCACCTGGGGATCAGGCAGGTCCACCACTTCGATCTGGGCTCCAATGCCGGTGAGCTTGGCCACAATGTCCTCATAGCCCCGCTCCACATGGCGGATGTTGCCCACCTCAGAAACGCCCTGAGCGGCCAGAGCGGCCACCACCAGAGCGGCGCCGGCCCGCAGGTCACAGGCCTCCACCGGGGCGGCCATGAGCTGGGGCACGCCCTCAATGATGGCGATCTTGCCGTCCACCTGAATCTTGGCACCCATGCGGCGGAACTCTTCGGTATAGCGGAATCGGTTATCCCACACGCCCTCGGTGATGACGCTGGTGCCCTCTGCCAGACAGAGGACCGCGGCGATCTGGGGCTGCATGTCGGTGGGGAAGCCGGGATAGGGCATGGTCTTGATGTTGGCCCGGTGCAGAGGGCCATTGCGGCGGACAATGAGGCTATCGCCGTCCTCTTCCACCTCGACGCCCATCTCCAGCAGCTTGGCGGTGATGCACTCCATGTGCTTGGGGATGATGTTATTCACCCGCACCTCGCCGCCTGCGGCGGCCACAGCGGCCATATAGGTGCCCGCCTCGATCTGGTCGGGGATGATGGAGTATTCGCCCCCGTGGAGGTGCTCCACGCCCCGCACCTTGATGACGTCGGTGCCAGCACCGGTGATTTGAGCGCCCATGGAGTTGAGGAAGTTGGCCAGGTCCACGATGTGGGGCTCCTTGGCGGCGTTTTCGATGACCGTGAGCCCATCGGCCAGAGTGGCGGCCAGCATCACGTTCATGGTGGCCCCCACGGTGACCACATCCAGGTAGATGTGGCTGCCCTTGAGCCGTCCGTCGGGCACCTTGGCGCACATAAAGCCGTTTTTCACTTCCACGTCCGCCCCCAGGGCCCGCAGACCCTTCAGGTGCTGGTCTATGGGTCGGCCGCCAAAGTCACAGCCGCCGGGCAGAGGCACTTCTGCCTGGCCAAAACGCCCCAAAAGCGCGCCAAGCAGGTAATAGCTGGCACGGATTTTACGCCCGGACTCATAGGCCACCGGGCTGTTATGGATGGCGGTGCAGTCCACCTCCACCGTGGAACGGTTGATGGTGCGCACGTTGGCCCCCAATTCCTGGAGGATATTGAGCATCAAGGTCACATCGCTGATCTGAGGCAGGTTACCAATGCGGCACACGCCATTGACCAACAGAGCAGCGGGAATGATACCGACAGCGGCATTCTTGGCCCCGCTGATCTCGACTTTGCCATACAGCGGTCTACCGCCGTGAATGAAATATTTTTTCAAAAAAGACACCTCATAGCGTCCCCGGCCTGGCCGGGTTGGTAATCGCTCCCTGAAATGGGGGCTATCTATATGAAAGAATTCTATCCCTTGGATAGAACGTACAACTTTGCTTTAATGCGCATATATTATAGCATTGCCCCCACCCCATGGCAACCTAAATTTTGTTTCTGCCGGATTTTCTCCTCTTTGCCCATAGTCTCTCCCGTTCAGGGGCTACTATTCTAATAAAGTTTGTGAATTTTTTGTTACACCCCTTGCAAAACATGGGAGTAAGTATTATAGTACAGTTAGCACTCGATCAGTACGAGTGCCAAAACATGCAATTCGAGGTGTACCACTCATGGAGAAAAAACAGTTTCAAGCCGAGTCCAAACGGCTGATGGACCTGATGATCAATTCCATTTATACCCACAAAGAGATCTTCCTGCGTGAGATCATTTCCAACGCCAGCGACGCCATTGACAAGCTGGCCTATCTGGCCCTCAGCGATGGCAGCATTGATGTAAAGCCTTCTGACTTTACCATCACTGTGACACCGGACAAAGAGCACCGCACCCTTACCGTCACCGATAACGGCATCGGTATGACCCAGGAGGAGCTGGAGAACAACCTGGGCACCATCGCCCGCAGCGGCTCTCTGCAGTTCAAGCAGGAGATGGGCAAGGACAACGCCGCCGATATCATCGGCCAGTTCGGCGTGGGCTTCTACTCCGCTTTCATGGTGGCCAAACAAGTCATCGTGCTCACCCGCCGCTTTGGCGACCAGCAGGCCTACCGCTGGGAGTCCTCCGGCGTGGACGGCTACACCATCACCCCCTGTGAGATGGAGGGCTGGGGCACCCAGGTCATTATGACCATCAAGGACAACACCGAGGAGGAGAACTACGACGAGTATCTGGACAGCAACCACCTCCAGAGCCTCATCAAGAAGTACTCCGACTACATCCGTCACCCCATCCGCATGGTGGTGGAGGACTACCGCATGAAGGAGAAGCCCGCCGACGCCCCCGAGGACTACAAGCCCGAGTGGGAGACGGTGCAGGAGGAGAAGACCATCAACTCCATGGTGCCTCTGTGGCAGCGCCCCCGCTCCAAGGTGGAGCAGGAGGAGTACGACCGCTTCTATCAGGAGAAGTTCATGGACTGGCAGGCTCCCCTGGCCACCATCACCACCTCCTCGGAGGGCACCGTCACCTACAAGGCCCTGCTGTTCATCCCCGGCCAGACTCCCTTTGACTTCTACACCCGGGAGTATGAGAAGGGGCTGCAGCTGTACTCCTCCGGCGTGCTCATCATGGACAAGTGCGCCGATCTGCTTCCCGACTGCTTCCGCTTCGTCAAGGGCGTGGTGGACTCCCCCGACTTCTCTCTGAACATCTCCCGTGAGATGCTCCAGCACACTCGTCAGCTGAAGATCATCGCCACCGCTCTGGAGAAGAAGATCAAAAACGAGCTGGCCAAGATGATGAAGGACGACCGGGGGACCTACGAGAAGTTCTGGGCTGCCTTTGGCCGCCAGCTCAAGTACAGCGTGGTGGACCAGTACGGAGCCAAGAAGGACCTGCTGCGGGATCTGCTGCTGTTCGGGTCCACCGCCTCGGACAAGCTCACCTCTCTGGCGGAGTATGTGGAGCGGATGAAGGAGGGCCAGGAATATATCTACTATGTCTGCGCTGACTCCGCCGCTCAGGCCGCTTCCCTGCCCCAGGTGGAGCGTGTGGCCGACCGTGGCTACGAGATTCTCTGCCTCACCGAAGAGGTGGACGAGTTTGTCATGCAGGCTCTGGCCGAGGTGGACGGCAAGAAGATCAAGTCCGTGTCCGACCCCGACGCCCTGCCTGAGACCGACGAGGAGAAGGCCCAGCAGGAGAAGCAGGCCGAAGAGAGTAAGGCTGTGCTGGACTTCGTCAAGGAGACCCTGGGGGACAAGATCAAGGAAGCCCGCATCTCCAAGATCCTCAAGTCCGCCCCTGTGTGCATGACCGCCGACGGCCCCATGTCCCTGGAGATGGAGAAGTATTTCTCCCGCATGGAGGGCAACCAGGCGGGCATGATGAAGGCGGAGCGGGTGCTGGAGCTCAACCCCAACTCCGACGCCTTTGCCGCTCTGCGCACCGCTGTGGACAGCGGCGACAAGGAGAAGGCCGCCACCTATGTACAGGTGCTCTACCACCAGGCCCTGCTCATTGCAGGCCTGCCCATTGAGGATGCCGCCGCTTACACCCAGCTGGTGTGCTCCCTGATGAAGTAACCTTCCACTTTTCTCAGCCCTCGCCTGATTTTCTCAGGCGGGGGCTTTTCCTTGACAACGCTCCCGATTTTGCATATACTGTTACGGTACAATGGCTGTGATGGGAAGGAGTACCCACCCGCTTCTGGTTCAGAGAGATGCCGGTTTGGTGCAAGGCATGGCAGAGGGCGTGGGGAAGGTGGTCCCGGAGCTGCGGCGTTGAACATAAGGAGTAAATGCCGCCGTGTCCCTACGTCAGTGGGAAAAGAGTGCGGGCCGAACCTCTCGGCTCGAATTCAGGTGGTACCGCGGACATTTTCCGTTCGCCCTGAGTCTACGACTTGGGGCGAACTTTTTTGCCCCATGACAAATAAGGAGTGTTGTTATGAAGAAAGAACTGCCCAAGGTCTACGAACCTCAAGAGGTGGAAGGCCGCATCTACGAGATGTGGGAGAAGAACGGCTGCTTTGCCGGGCACCGTGACCCGGACAAGAAGCCCTTCACCATCGTCATGCCGCCCCCCAACGTCACCGGACAGCTGCACATGGGCCACGCCATGGACTGCACCCTCCAGGACATTCTCATTCGCTTCAAGCGGATGCAGGGCTACGCCGCCCTGTGGGTGCCCGGCACCGACCACGCCGGCATCGCCACCCAGATCAAGGTGGAGGAGGAGCTGCGCAAGAAAGAGGGCCTGTCCCGCCACGACCTGGGTCGGGAGAAGTTCCTGGAGCGGGTGTGGGACTGGAAGCACCAGTACGGCAACCGCATTGTGGCCCAGCAGAAGAAGATGGGCGCCTCCTGTGACTGGGACCGCTCCCGGTTCACCATGGACGAGGGCCTGTCCAAGGCCGTGCGCCATGTGTTTGTCTCCCTGTATAAGAAGGGCCTCATCTATAAGGGAAGCCGCATCGTCAACTGGTGCCCCCACTGCGTCACTGCTCTGTCCGACGCCGAGGTGGAGTATCAGGACAAGCCCGGCCACCTGTGGCACCTGCGCTACCCCATCGTGGGTGAGGAGGGCCGCTATGTCATCGTGGCCACCACCCGGCCTGAGACCATGCTGGGCGACACCGGCGTGGCCGTCAACCCCAACGACGAGCGGTACAAGGACCTCATCGGCAAGAAGTGTCTGCTGCCCCTGGTCAACCGGGAAATTCCCATTGTGGCCGACGAGTATGTGGACATGGAGTTCGGCACCGGCTGCGTGAAGATGACCCCCGCCCACGACCCCAACGACTTCGAGGTAGGTCTGCGGTGCAACCTGGAGTCCATCCGGGTGCTGGACGACCACGGCGTGGTCAATGAAAACGGTGGCAAGTACCAGGGCATGGAGCGCTACGAGGCCCGCAAGGCCATTGTGGCTGACCTGGACGCGCTGGGCCTGCTGGAGAAGATCGAGGACCACCAGCACAACGTGGGCACCTGCTACCGCTGCGGCACCGACGTGGAGCCCATCATCTCCGCCCAGTGGTTTGTGAAGATGGGACCCCTGGCCGAGGAGGCCCTACGGGTGGTGCGGGACGGCGAGACCAAGTTCGTCCCCGAGCGCTTCACCAAGACCTACACCAACTGGATGGAGAACGTCCACGACTGGTGTATCTCCCGTCAACTGTGGTGGGGCCACCAGATTCCCGCCTGGACCTGCTCCGAGTGCGGCCACATCACCGTGTCCGAGACTGACCCCACCGAGTGCGAGCACTGCCACTCCAAGCACATCACCCAGGAGGAGGACGTGCTGGACACCTGGTTCTCCTCCGCCCTGTGGCCCTTCTCCACCCTGGGCTGGCCGGAGGAGACCGAGGATCTGAAGTATTTCTACCCCACCGACGTGCTGGTCACCGGCTACGACATCATCTTCTTCTGGGTGGCCCGGATGATCTTCTCCGGCTGCGAGCACACCGGCAAGCCCCCCTTCCACACCGTGTTCATCCACGGCCTGGTGCGGGACGACAAGGGCCGCAAGATGTCCAAGAGCCTGGGCAACGGCATTGACCCCCTGGAGATGGCGGAGAAGTACGGCGCCGACGCCCTGCGCTTCAACCTCATCACCGGCAACAGCCCCGGCAATGACATGCGCTTCTACGTGGAGAAGTGCGAGGCCATGCGCAACTTTGCCAACAAGATTTGGAACGCCAGCCGCTTCGTGATGATGAACCTGACCATCACCGAGAACCAGCTGCCTGAGACCCTGGAGCCGGAGGACAAGTGGATCCTCTGCCGCCTGGGCGAGGTCATAGGCGAGGTCACCGAGAACATGGAGGCCTATGAGCTGGGCGTAGCCTCCGCCAAGGTCTACGACTTTATCTGGAGCGACTACTGCGACTGGTATATCGAGCTGACCAAGGCCCGCCTCCAGGGCGAGGACGAGGCCGCCAAGGTGCAGGCCCAGCAGGTTCTGGTGTATGTCCTCACCGAGACCCTCAAGCTCCTCCATCCCTTCATGCCCTTCATCACCGAGGAGATCTGGCAGGCTCTGCCCCATCAGGGTGACTTCCTCATGCTCCAGTCCTGGCCCAAGGCTGACCCCGCCTGGGCAGATGTGAAGGCCAAGGAGTCCATGGAGGCGGTCATGGACGTCATCCGCGCCATCCGCGCCCGCCGCTCCGAGATGAACGTGCCCCCCTCCAAGAAGGCCGCTCTCACCATCGTCACCAACGAGGCGGACATCTTCGCCTCCGGCGAGGCGCACCTGAAGCGTCTGGCCTGGTGCTCCTCTGTCACCGTCCAGAAAGAGGACCTCACCGACACCGCCGGCATGGTGTGCGACATCACCCACATGGCCAAGCTGTATATGCCTCTGGCCGAGCTGGTGGATCTGGCCAAGGAGAAGGCCCGCCTGGAGAAGGACCTGGGCAAAAAGAAGGGCGAGCTCAAGGGCCTGGAAGGCAAGCTGTCCAACCCTGGCTTCCTCAACAAGGCTCCCGAGCACGTGGTGGCCGCCGAGAAGGACCGGGCGGAAAAGCTGAAGGTGCTCATTGCCAAGATTGAAGAGCAGCTCAGCGCAATGAACTAAATTTTTCTTCCCCATTCCGGGGTGTGCGTGGCACACCCCGGAATTTTTTGCTTTTTGGCAGGCTTCGCCACGGTTCCCGTCCTGCGCTGGATATAATGAGAACAATCTCAGTTCAGGAGGACAAGCCATGCCCATTACCATTGACAAGCAAAACGGGGCCACCGTCATCTCCGTGCGTGGGGAGATCGACCACCACAGCGCCCGTACCATTATGGAAAACATCGACCACACCATCTCTTCCGCCCTGCCCATGCGCCTGGTGCTGGATTTGTCCAGCGTCACCTTCATGGACAGCTCCGGCATCGCCGTCCTGCTCCGTGCCCTCAGACAGATGGACCAGCTGGGCGGAAATCTGCGGGTGGTGGGGATTCCGCCCCAGCCCCGCCGGGTGCTGGACGCCGCCGGCATTGGACGGCTCATCACATTGGAATAAGGAGGGCTACATAGTGAAAGCTTTGGATCAGACCACCGTGGTGTTCACCTCCCGGTCCGCCAACGAGGGCTTTGCCCGGGCAGTGGCGGCCTGCTTTGCCACCCAGCTGGACCCCACCCTGGACGAAATTGCCGACATCAAAACCGCCGTATCCGAGGCGGTGACCAACGCCATTGTCCACGCCTACCCCAACACCCTGGGCAAGATCACCATGCGCATGCGGCTGTTGGAGGATCTCCAACTGGAAATTCAAATCAAGGACAGCGGCGTGGGCATTCCCGACGTGGAGCAGGCCCGCACGCCTCTATTCACCACCGGAAATGAAGAGCGCTCCGGCATGGGCTTTACCATCATGGAGAGCTTCATGGACACGGTGAAGGTGCGCTCCACCGTGGGCAAGGGCACCACCGTCACCATGCGCCGCCGCATCGCCCGCCGGGTGGGTGGAGGGCAATGAACACCCTGGACACCCTCTCTCTGCTGGACGCCGCCCGGGGCGGAGACAACGACGCCTGTGAGCGGCTGCTGCTGGAAAACAGCGGCCTCATCTGGTCGGTGGCCCGCCGCTACTATGGCCGAGGGGTGGACCCGGAGGACCTGTACCAGCTGGGCTGTCTGGGGTTTCTCAAGGCGGTGCGGGGGTTCGACACCAGCTACGGCACCCAGTTTTCCACCTACGCCGTGCCTAAGATCGCCGGGGAAATCCGCCGCTTTCTCCGGGACGACGGCTCGGTGAAGGTCAGCCGAGGCATCAAGGAGCGGGCCATGGCCCTGCGCCAGTGCCGCCAGGACCTGTACCACCGCCTGGGCCGGGACCCCACCGTGGGGGAGCTGGCCCAGGCCACCGGGTTGGAGCCGGAGGACATCGCCGCCGCCGAGACCGCCACCCTCTCGGTGGCCTCCCTCCAGAGCCAGACGGGAGAGGACGGCTTCACCCTGGAGTCCATTCTGGGCTGCAACGGCATGGAAGAGGAAGTGGTGGAGCGGCTGGCCCTGCGCCAGGCCATTGACGCCCTGCCGGAGCGGGAGCGAAAGGTCATCCTGCTGCGCTTCTATAAAAACCTCACCCAGGAGCGCACGGCCCGGATTTTGGGGGTCAGCCAGGTGCAGATTTCCCGCATGGAGCGGCGGGCTATTGGGCACCTGCGGGAGTGGCTCACCGAAGAGTCCTTGCCAACCACCGTGGGATAGACTATAATAACAGTTAATTCAGTCTATCCCAAGGAAAGGGTGTGGGTTCCCATGCAAAATACCCTCTATGTGGTGGTCCCCTGCTACAACGAGCAGGAGGTGCTGCCCGAAACCGCACGGCGGCTGCGGGACAAGCTGCAATACCTGATGAATCGCGGCCGCATCAGCCGCAAAAGCCGCATTCTCTTTGTCAACGACGGCTCCCGGGACGGAACCTGGGAGATCATTGAACGGCTGCACATCGGAAATCATCTCTTTTCCGGCCTCAACCTCAGCCGCAACCGGGGCCACCAGAACGCCCTGCTGGCAGGTCTGATGTACGCCAAGGACCGGGCAGACATGGCCATCTCCATGGACGCCGACCTGCAAGACGACATTGACGCCGTGGACGAGATGGTGGACAAGTACCTGGAAGGGGTGGACATCGTGTACGGTGTGCGCTCCAGCCGGGAGCGGGACACCTTCTTTAAGCGCACCACCGCTGAAGCCTTCTACCGTCTTATGAACGCCCTGGGGGCGGAGACGGTGTTCAACCACGCCGACTACCGCCTCATGTCCCGGCGGGCCCTGGAAGGGCTGTCCCAATTCCGGGAGGTCAACCTGTTTTTGCGGGGCATCGTCCCCATGATCGGCTACCGCACCGACGTGGTCACCTACGAGCGGGGCGAGCGGTTTGCCGGAGAGAGCAAGTACCCGCTGAAAAAAATGCTGGCCTTTGCACTGGAGGGCATCACCTCCCTGTCGGTGAAGCCCCTGCGCCTCATCACCGGGCTGGGATTTTTCGTCTTTCTCGTCTCTCTGTTTATGATTCTCTACAACATTATCCGCTGGGTCACGGGCAACACCGTCACGGGCTGGGCCAGCCTATCCTGCTCGGTGTGGCTCATTGGCGGGCTCATTTTGCTCTCTCTGGGGGTAATTGGCGAATATGTGGGCAAGCTATACATGGAGGCCAAAGGCCGTCCCCGCTTCCTTGTCCAGGACGTGGTGGACGAACAAGACTGAGTCTGTCCTAGAAAGTCCTTGCTTTTTCGTCCAACTCAGCATAAAATAGCCTCAAAGAGACTATGGGAACCATCCCCTATAAGGAGGCACCGTTATGAACATCAACATCGATCTCAACGACCTGAAGGAGCGCGCCAAGGATCTGGCCCAAAGCGGCATGGCCAAGGCCCTGGAGCTCACCGACACCGGCGTGTCCAAGGCCAAGCAGCTGGCTGAAATCAGCAAGCTCAAGGTACTCAACCTCAGCGAGCAGGACGCCATTCGTCGGGCCTATATGGACCTGGGCCGTCTGTACTACGCCGAGCGGGGCTCCGCTCCCGAGGCCGCCTATGCGGATCTGTGCGACAAGATCACCCGGTCCAAGGCTCAGATTCAGGTCAACGAGCAGCGCATTGCCGATCTCAAGTCCTCCGGCAACCTCACCGACGAGGAAGTGGAGCACGCCTGCGAGGCCGACTTCGAGGACGCCGACTGGGAGTACGTGGGCAACACCCCCACCGAGGATGCCCAGGCCACCGCTGGCCAGGCAGAAGCAGAGGCCCAGGCGGACGACGCCGATGCCTCCGACTTTGAGGAGCCCGAGGTCAAGACCGACGATCAGGTGTAACGCCAACCAACACGCAAAAAGACCGTTGCAGAGAGAAATTTCTGCAACGGTCTTTTTCTTCTCACATTTCCCGGCGGCCCTCCATAGCCCGCATCAACGTGGCGTCGTCGGCAAACTCCAGGTGGCTGCCCACCGGGATACCATAGGCCAGACGGCTGACCTTCACCCCAAAGGGCTTGAGCAGCCGGGAGAGGTACATGGCGGTGGCCTCCCCTTCCGTGTCCGGGTTGGTGGCCATGATGACCTCTTCCACCTCTCCCCCAGACACCCGCTCCACCAGCTGAGCGATGCGCAGGTCGTCGGGGCCCACGTGGTTCATGGGGGAAATGACCCCGTGGAGCACGTGGTACACCCCCTGATACTCATGGGCACGCTCCAGGGCGATGACGTCCTTGGGGTCGGCCACCACGCACACGGTGTGCTGGTCCCGCCGGGGCGAACTGCACAGGGAGCACAGCCCCTCCCCCTGGGTGAGATTCTGGCACTTGGGGCAGTAGCCGATGCTCCCCTTGGCCTGGAGGATGGCGTCGGCAAAGGCCTTTGCCTCCTCCTCCGGGCGGCCCAACACGTACAGGGCCAGACGCTGGGCGCTCTTACGCCCCACGCCGGGCAGTTTTGCAAATTGTTCCACTAAGTTTTCCAAAGCCGGGGGAAAATAATCCATGCTCTTGCCTCCAGATCTTGTACTTCTTACTCTAACGCCCGCAGCGCTGCCATGGCGGCAGAAAGGTCAGGGGCCTCATACAGCGCAGAGCCCACCACCAGCACGTTGGCGCCCGCCTCCACCACACGCCGTGCGGTAGAAGGGTTGATGCCACCGTCCACCTCCAGGTCACAGCTGGGGTTGTGGGCCTGGATGATCTCCCGGACCCGGGTGATGGTCTTCAACTGGGACTCCATAAAAGGCTGGCCGCCAAAGCCCGGCTCCACCGTCATCACCAGCACCATGTCCAGCTGGTCAATATAGGGCAGAATGGCCTCCGGGGAGGTGATGGGCCGCAGGGCCACCGCCTTTTTCACGCCGTATTCTCCCATGATGTCCAGGGCCTTCTGGATGTTCTGAGGGTGGTCCGACTCCAGGTGAACGCTCACCAAATCCGCCCCCGCCTCACAGAACTGGGCGACATACCGCACCGGCTTGTCGATCATCAAGTGTAAATCCAACTGCATGTCCGTGTGTTTGCGGATGGACCGAACCACCGGAAGGCCCAGGGTTATGTTGGGCACAAACGCCCCATCCATCACATCCACATGGAGCAGGTCGGCGGTTTGGACCCGCTGGATCTCCCGCTCCAGATGGCAAAAATCTGCTGATAAAATGGATGGCGCAATCTTTACCATGTTCTCTTTCACCTTTGTCTTTCTTCTCCGATTCTTTTACCTTCTCTCAGGGGTTGGGGGAGCACACCGCCCACGGGCCATCCTCATAGGATACCACAAGCGGATACCGCGGTCGGCTGCCCGGGCGTTCTCCCCCCATCTCCCACGCGCGCCCGGTCTCCGGGTCGACTGTGTGCCGCATTGGCATAGCCGTCCGGCAAAGGATTCCCCTTTGCCGGACGGCAATTGGAAGTTATTCGTAGACGCAGGAGGTGGCCACTTCGCTCACCTGATATCCTGCCTTGGCCAGGGAGGACAGAATCTCCTCCTTGTGCTGGTGGCCAAAGGCCTCCAGGGTCACCTTCAGCTCCACACCAGCCTGACGGTTGATGTTGACAAACTGGTTGTGGTCCAGCTTGATGATGTTGCCGTTTTCTCGGGCCACCAGCTCCGCCACACGGAGCAGCTCGCCGGGCCGATCGGGCAGCTGCACCGAGAAGGTGAAGATGCGGCCCCGGTTGATGAGCCCGTGCTGCACCAGGGAGGAGATGGTGATCACATCCATATTGCCGCCGGAGAGCACCGACACCACATTCTTGCCCTTACACTCCAGATGGCGCAGGGCGGCGATGGTGAGCAGGCCTGCATTCTCCACCACCATCTTGTGCTTCTCCATCACATCCAGGAAGGCGTCTACCAGCTCTCCATCTCCAATGGTGAGGATGTCGTCCACGTTCTTCTGGATGTAGGGGAACACCAGGTCGCCGGGGGTCTTCACCGCCACGCCGTCGGCAATGGTGTTCACGGTGGGCAGGGTGACCACGTGCCCGGCCTCAATGCTGGCCTTCATGGACGCCGCCCCCGTGGGCTCTACGCCGATGACCTGCACCGAGGGGTTGAGCAGCTTGGCCAGGGTGGCCACGCCAGCGGCCAGACCGCCGCCGCCGATGGGCACCAAAATCACATCCACATCCGGCAGGTCCTTGAAAATCTCATAGGCAATGGTGCCCTGGCCTGTGGACACGGTGAGGTCGTTGAAGGGGTGTACATAGGTGTACCCCTCCTCCTGGCTCATCAGGGTCGCCATAGATGCTGCATCATCAAAGGTCTCCCCGTGCAAAACAACACGGGCGCCGTAGTCCTTGGTGTTGTTGACCTTCACCAGGGGCGTGGTGGTGGGCATGATGATGGTGGCGGGAATGCCAGCGGCCTGGGCCGCATAGGCCACGCCCTGGGCGTGGTTGCCCGCCGAAGCGGTAATCAGCCCCCGCTCCTTCTCCTCCTGGGTGAGGGTGGAGCACTTAAAGTAAGCGCCCCGGATTTTGTAGGCCCCGGTCACCTGCATGTTCTCCGGCTTGATGTAGACATGGTTGCCGGTGGACTTGGAGAAGAAGGTGCTGTAAATCAGGTCCGTGGGGTGGAGCACACCTTCCAGAACCTTTCTGGCCTGTTTGAAATTTTCTAGGGTCATCATGGCTGTACACCTGCCTATTTTATCATTCAGGTTCTCATTTTAACCCACCAAATGGGGAAAGTCAATGCCTCAACCTGCGCTGCATTTTCTTGACACCCCCACTTTAGTGCGTTACAATAAAGCCAATATCACGCTGGTAGAAAGGAGCGTGCGCTGTGGCTTTCATTCGCAAAAAAAGCGTCCTCCCCATTTATATGGTGGGAGGCACCTGGCTGGTGTGGTCTCTGGCCGCCCCTCTGTATAAACCCACCCACTATATCATGGCCGGTCTGGCCTCTGCGGCGGTGTACTATCTGGGCAAGATCATCTTCCCGGACCGGGGCTACGAACTGGATGACCCGGAAGAGGAGGCCTCTGAGGCCCAGAAGACTCAGGCCGAGCCGGTCAGCCCCGAGGTCCAGCAGCTGCTCCAGGAGCGGGACCGGGCCGTATCCGAGATGCGTCGGCTCAACGATTCCATTCAGGACCAAACCCTCTCTCAGCAGATCGACCGATTGGAGCACACCACTCAGAAGATCATGGACGCGGTGGCCAAGAGCCCGGACAAGCTGCCTCAAATCCGCCGTTTCCTCAACTATTATCTCCCCACCACCCTGAAACTGCTTAACGCCTATGACCGCATGGACGCCACTGGGGTGGAGGGTACCAACATCGACGGCACCAAAGGGCGCATTGAGGACATCATGTCCACCATCTGCACCGCCTTTGACCGCCAACTGGACGCCCTGTACGGCCAGGAGGCCATGGACATCAGCACCGACATCGACGTACTGGAACAGATGCTGGCCCGGGAAGGCCTGGGCGATATGAATCTGTCCACCGACGACACCCAAAAATGACCCGTAGGAGGAATGTACCATGAACGACCATCCCGATTTCACCCCCACCCTCACCTTGAATCCCACCCTGGACTCCTCTGCCCCCGCCGCGCCCGCTGCTCCCACTCCTGCACCCCAGGAGGCCATGGCAGAGATTCAGCTCTCCCCCCAGGAGCAGCAGATGGTGGAGGATTTTGCCCAGAAAATTGACCTCACCGACACCGCCATGGTGCTCCAGTACGGCGCTGCCGCCCAGAAGAACATTGCCGACTTCTCGGAAAACGCCCTGAACAACGTGCGCACCAAGGACCTGGGCCAGGTAGGTCAGGCTCTGTCCTCCCTGGTGGTGGAGCTGAAGACCTTCGGCGAGGAGGAGAAAAGCGGCATTTTCGGCTTCTTCCAGAAGAAGAAAAAGGAGGCCATGGCCTTGAAGGCCAGCTTTGACAAGGCCGATGCCAACGTGGATAAGATTGTGGCGGTGTTGGAAAACCACCAGCTGACCCTGATGAAGGACATCGCCATGCTGGACCAGATGTACGATCTGAACACCAAATATTATAAGGAGTTGACCATGTATATCCTGGCTGGCAAGAAGGCTCTGGACAAGGCCCGCACCGAGACCCTGGCCCAGCTCCAGCAGACTGCCACCCAGACCAAAACCCAGGAGGCAGCCCAGAAGTACAACGACTATGCCAACCTGTGCAACCGCTTTGAAAAGAAGCTCCACGACTTGGAACTGACCCGCATGGTGTCCATTCAGATGGGCCCCCAGACCCGGATGATTCAAAACAACGACGCCCTGATGCTGGAGAAGATTCAGTCCTCTCTGGTCAACACCATCCCCCTGTGGAAGAGCCAGATGGTGCTGGCCTTAGGGTTAGAGCACTCCCGTCAGGCCGCCGCAGCCCAGAGCGCTGTGTCGGATATGACCAACCAGCTGCTGCAAAAGAATGCAGAGATGCTCCACATGGGCACCGTGGAGGCCGCCCGGGAGTCCGAGCGGGGCATTGTGGACCTGGAGACCCTTCAACACACCAACCAGCAGCTCATCGCCACCCTGGACGAGGTCATGGACATCCAGACCCAGGGCGCCCAGAAGCGCCGGGAGGCAGAGGTGGAGCTTCAGCGCATCGAGGGCGAGTTGAAGCAGAAGCTGCTGGAACTGCGGGGCTGATCCCCGGGGTGACCTTGGATGAAACTATTCAAACGAACCGGCGTGGCCGTCCTGCTCACCGTCATGATGATCATCCTGGCGGTGGGAATTGGCCTGGCCCGCCGACCCGGCCGCGGCGGACACGTTGCCACCACCCAAGATGCCCCGTGGTTCGTCTCTGACCAGGCCGGGGTGCTCAGCTCCTCCGGCATCAAGCAGTTGGAGAGCAACAACCGCTCTCTGGACAGCTCCATGGGTGTGGTCATCGGCTGCGTCACCTGCAACTATGGAAAAGCCGACCTGGGCAACTACGCCATGGAACAGGCCGAAAAAATGGGCCTGGGCGCCAACGACTTCATGGTGGTGCTGGACATCTCGGGGGAGAACTACTGGCTCATTCAGGGCAGCGGTCTCACCGATCTGTTTACCGATGACGACTGCGCCTCCTATGCCTGGGAGTATATGGAGGAGCCCTTTGCCAAGGGAGACTACACCCAAGCCCTGCTCTCCCTCTCCGACGCTCTGACCCAGTGGTATCAGACCCACTATCTGGCCTAACTTGGGAGGTATTATGGATATCTTAATCATCTTCCTGCTGATACTTGTGGTGCTGGCCCTGAGGGAGGGCTCCCGGTACCGCCAGTATCGGGGCGGCTACTACGGCCCCAACTACATGTACCGTCCCTTCTGGATGTTCCCCCCTCGTCCCCATCACCATCATCACCACCACCCTCACCCGCCCATGGGTGGACGGCCGGGACATGGCCCCTCCACCTCCTTCCGCGGTTCCCGTCCCGGCGGCGGGTTCGGCGGTGGACGCTCCAGCCGCCCTGGCAGTTTCGGAGGCGGTCGCTCCTTCGGGGGCGGCGGGCGTTCGTTCGGGGGTGGCCGCTCTTTTGGCGGCGGTGGAGGCCGTTCCTTCGGCGGTGGCCGAGGCGGCGGACGGCGCTGACTCGAACAAGGCTGCAAGAGCATACCCCTCTTGCAGCCTTTTCCATTGCCCCCACAGAGGCACACCAAATTTCCACCACAAGAGGTGATTTTGTTGAAATCCCGTATAAACCAAACGCCCCTGCTATACGCTCTGGCCTTTCTCGTCCCCGCCCTGCTTCTGCTGGTGGTCTATGCTCGTTTGGGACTGGCCCCCTGGGGGGATAACACCATCCTGATGTCCGACATGTCCTCCCAGTATGTGGAGTTCTTCTGTGCCTTGAAGCACGGGGATGTGTTTTTCTCCTGGTCCAAGGCTCTGGGCACCTCCTACATCGGGGTGTTCTCCTACTACGTCTCCAGCCCCCTGTCCCTGCTCACCCTATTGGTGCCCAATGAGTACATGCCCATGGGATTGATGTTCCTCACGGTGTTGAAGGTGGGACTGGCGGGGCTGACCTGCTGCATCTTCCTGCGCTCCTACCTCCGGCACAGCGCCCTGTTTCTCCCCATGCTCTCCACCTGCTACGCCCTGTGCTCCTACACCGCCGCCTACTCCCTGTGCATCATGTGGCTGGATGGGCTCATCTGGCTACCTGTCATCCTCTTAGGGTTGGAGCGGATTCTGGCGGGGCGGCGGCCCTGGCTGTTCTTTGGCAGTCTTGTGGTGTGCTTCATCTCCACTTGGTACATCTCCTATATGATCGGTATCTTCTGCTGTATATGGCTGGTCTACCGGGAGTGGTGCGAGGTCCCTGCGCGGAAGGACCTGTTACGCCACATCCGTTCTTTCCTTCTCTCCGCTCTGGCCGCCCTGGGGCTCACCGCCTGGATGTGGGTGCCCTCCCTGCTGGCCATTTTCAGCGGAAAGCTGGGGGACGCCACCATGGACTACTCCAGTCTCACCAACTTTCCCCTGTGGCAGCTGCCCAGCCGCCTGTTCTCCGGCCAGCCAGCGGGACTGACCAACTCCGCCCTGCCCTATCTGTTCTGCGGCACAGTGATCTTGATGCTGGCCCTGGTCTTTTTCTTCTCTCCCGCCATTTCCGGCCGGAACAAGCTGGCCGCTGGAGCAGTCCTGGTGGTGCTGGTGCTCTCTCTGTGGCTGTCCCCTCTGGACAAGGTGTGGCACCTCTTCAAAATGCCCAACTGGTTCCCCTATCGGTACAGCTTCGTCTTCTCCTTTTTCCTGGTGGTTCTGGCAGGCCAAGTGTTGGCGGCCCTGCCAAAGTCCTTCACCACCTGGAAACTGGCCCCGGTGGTCACCCTGGTGCTGTTCTGTCTCACCGCCTGGGAGCTGGGCTACAACACCCAGACCACCATGCTGGACATTCGGGAGGTGTTCCACTGCCAGTCCTACGCCGACTATGTGTCCTACTACCAGGAAAATGAGACCCTGGTGGAACAGGCCCAGGATGCGGACACCGACTTCTACCGCATGGGGGCCACCTACGACCGGGGCGACAACAGCCCCCTCTCCTTCGGCTATGCCGGGATCACCCACTACAGCAGCATTTACAACAAACAGGTCAACACCTTCCTAAAGCAACTGGGCTTTGCCCAGGGCTGGATGTGGAGCGTCTACTACGGCTCCACCCCCGTCACCGACAGCCTGCTGGGCATCCGCTATGTGCTCAGCGACCAGGAGTTCCCCGGCTATGAAGAGGCGGGCCACAGCAGCAGCCTGACCCTGTGGAAAAACCCGGACGCTCTGCCCCTGGCCTATGTCTCTCAGGGCCAGGTTTCCACCATTCTTCCCCGTGGGTACACTCCCTTTGAGACCCAGACATATCTGCTCAACCAGCTCACCGGCTCCACCCAAGAGGTATTCTCCTCCATTGACCTGGAGGTACAAGAGAGCGAGGGACAGATCACCCTGCGTATCCACGGCACCGGGAGTCCCGTCTACGCCTATCTGGACCAAAACGGGTTCACCGCTCTGTCTGTGGACGGCGAGTACCGCTGTTCCCTCACCCCCTATGAGGAGCAGCGCATCCACTACCTGGGCACTCCTGCTGAGGGTGAGACCCTGGAGGTAACCATCGCCTGTAACACCACCCTGTCCAGCCTGGACTGGGAAGCCCTGGTGCAGCAGCTGGACCAGGACGCCCTCCGAGATGCGCTGGCCCTGTTGGACAACACCCAGGTGGATACAGTCACCAACTCCCGCGTCTCCCTCCAGGCCACCACTGACACACCCTCCACTCTGGTCACCACCATCCCTGCCGAGGACGGCTGGACGGCCTATGTGGACGGGAAAAAGGTGGACACCGGGGTGTGCTGGGACACCTTCCTCACCGTGGAACTCACCCCCGGCACCCACCAGGTCACCTTCCGCTATACTGCGCCCGGGCTCACCCTGGGCCTGGGGCTAGGCGGTATCACCGTTGTGGCTTTCGTGGGCTGGCTGGTGTGGAAACGCAAAAAAGCCTGATGGACTCAAAATGCCGTGGTGCAACCAAGCACCACGGCATTTTTCTGGTCAATGTTCTTTTGTGGGCTCCTCCGCCAAGGGGCGGCGGCGATACTCTCTGGGCCCCCACTCCGGCAGGGGTAGGCGCTGCATGGCCCCAAACACATAGTTTTTCAGATTGGGGTAGGTCTTGGACAGCTCCGCCACCAGTTCCTTCACCTCCTGACGGCGGGTGTTACCATCCGCCGGACAGGGGTTGTGGACGATGGGCAGGTTGTGCCGCTTGGCAGCTCCCCGCACCATCCCCTCCCCGCAGTAGAGCAGGGGGCGAATCTGGGTGATCCCCATGCGGTCCAGATAGGTCACAGGCTGGAAGCAGGACAGCCGCCCCTCATAGAAGAGGGAGAGGAAGAAGGTCTCCACAGCATCGTCGTAGTGGTGGCCCAAGGCGATCTTATTCAGCCCCAGCTCGGCCATGGCATTGTGGAGAGCCCCCCGGCGCATCTTGGCACACATAGAGCAGGGATTCTTTTCCTTGCGCACATTAAAAATAATGTCAAAGATCTGGGTCGGGATGATATGATAGGGCACCTCCAGCTGGTCACACAGCGTTTGCACCGGGCCGAAGTCCATCTCCGGCACGCCGGGATGCACCGTCAAGGCGTGGAGTTCAAAGGGCACGGGGTAGAACTTTTGCAGCCGAGCCATGGCGGTGAGCAGCACCAGGGAGTCCTTCCCCCCCGAAACCCCCACAGCGATACGGTCTCCGGGCTGAATCATATCATAATCCTCAATACAACGGCGCAAATGGGATAAAATCAGCTGCATTTATTTGACCTCCAAATAGCAAAATGAAAACGAGATTTTAAGAGCATTCAAGAGAACACATGAGAATACAAGAGTATATAAAACGCAAATTAAAAAAAGCATGTTTTTTTGTTGACACCAGGCAACCCCCGTATTATAATACATCCTGCGCCTTCTTGTAAAGGAAGGAAACCCCGTGTTTTTTTATAATAAATCAAGATAAATGGAGGAAACCGATATGTCTACCTTTATGGCAAACAAGGGTAACATCGAGCGCAAGTGGTACATTCTCGATGCTGCCGGCAAGCCTCTGGGCAAGACCGCTGCCGCCGCCGCTACCCTGCTGCGTGGTAAGCACAAGCCCGAGTACACCCCCCACGCCGACTGCGGCGACTTCGTCATCGTCATCAACGCTGACAAGGCCGTCCTCACCGGCAAGAAGGGCGAGCAGAAGTTCTACCGCACCCACTCCGGCTACGTGGGTGGTCTGAAGGAGACCAAGTACCGCATCCTGATGCAGGAGAAGCCCGAGCTGGCTATGCGTGTGGCTGTGCGCGGCATGCTGCCCCGCAACATCATCACCAAGGACTCTCTGAGCCGCCTGAAGATCTATCGTGGCGACGCTCACAAGCACGAGGCTCAGAAGCCCGAGGCTTGGACTGTTGAATAAGGAGGTAACCGACTATGTATAAGAGCAAGAAGCCCTATCACTACGGCACCGGCCGTCGGAAGTCCTCCGTGGCTCGTGTGCACCTGTTCCCCAACGGCACCGGCTCCATCACCATCAACGGCCGTGACATCGAGGAGTACTTCGGCCTGGAGACCCTGAAGATGGTGGTTCGTCAGCCCCTGAACACCACCGGCGTCATCGGCAAGGTGGACGTGGTTGCCACCGTCACCGGCGGCGGCGTCACCGGTCAGGCTGGCGCTCTGCGCCACGGCATCTCCCGCGCCCTGCTGGAGATGGACCCCGAGTTCCGCGCCTCTCTGAAGGCTGCCGGCTTCCTGACCCGCGATCCTCGTATGAAGGAGCGTAAGAAGTACGGCCTCAAAGCCGCTCGTCGCGCGCCCCAGTTCTCCAAGAGATAATTTCCACTGCTTCTCAGTACGTCTTTGGACGCTGTTTTGCAGAA